>ERZ1292623.411-Hain-H51-01um-R1-411-length-46649-cov-6_pt1 | contig 46649 bp, 64 predicted proteins | sample MGYA00564398_ERZ1292623 | MGnify/ENA primary metagenome ERZ1292623 (study PRJEB36523, sample SAMEA6512633) | groundwater metagenome | collected 2019-01-07 | study: AquaDiva: Metagenomics assemblies of 32 groundwater samples
GCTCGGGCTCGGGCGATGGCTGGGGCTCGGGCGAGGGCGAGGGCTGGGGCTCGGGCTCGGGCGAGGGCTGGGGCTCGGGCTCGGGCGATGGCTGGGGCTCGGGCGATGGCGTAGGAGGACAAGGATCATGAAAGACTGTACATGTGGCTGGCAGGCTGTGGCGAAGCAACTCGCCTCCGCTTGCCGTGAGGCGCTGGAGTGGTGTGGCTTTTCGCGCTGCGACTGCTGTGAAGACTACGAAGAAGAGGACTGCGAGTGCGCGTGTCACCCGCTGAAGGCGGCGATTGAGGCGTATGAGAGGAAGGAGAAGAAATGAATCTGACATGGAACACGCCCGAGGAGGCGATGGTGATCATCGGTACGCTGATGACAGAGTTGACGGCGGCCCAGGCAAGAGCCGGGCGGGCCGAGGACACGATTCGTCAAGCGATCAAGGAGCTCGAAGAAGACGACTGCACTTGCGGAGGAATCGACATCGGCGTCGGAGAGATGCACGAGCCCACGTGTGGACTGCCGAACGTCACTGCACTGCTGATGCTGCTTCGCGGACAGATCGTGAGAGTGAAGCCATGACATGTCCCCACGAGGAAGCCTTTACTTGTTACCGTTGCTGCTCGCTGTGCAAAGCGATGAAAGGCCAGCTTCCGCACATCCTGAAGAAGGCTCACGAAAGCGCCGCGAAGACGTTCAAAGAACTGGCGGACGGAATAATTGCCGTGCGCGAATGCGGGGGGTACTCTTCCGCGTACGCTGTGCAGGTGAGAGTGCTTCAGCACGCTAGCGCCATCCTCGATAGCTGCGCCTGGGCGGGGAGGGAGCCATGACCTGCGGTATCGATCCAATGCAGTTGCTCCTCCCGTCAAATATTGGAGAACGGAAAACTTCTTGAACAGTTCACCGCCGATTGAGAGCGAGGCCCGCGACGGGCCGACCAGATGCCCGAGACGGGCAGGAGGCGCGAGATGATGGAGACACTGACCGTAACCGCGAGCTGCGGACACTCCCAGAGTGCCGGTGGCGTCACGAAGCGGAGCCGCGCGCTCGCGGCCGAGCGCGCTGAGTCCCAGCCGTGCTGGGCCTGCCGCACCGGCATAGTGGCACCTGCCCCAGTCGCGACCGCCCCGGTCCTACAGCGTGCCACGGGTGCCTGGTGTCGCAGCTGCGGTGGCCCCGTGGCCGACGGCTCCGGCCGCTGCGAGTGCTGCTGAGCCTCGCGACCATAGCAGTCCCAGCCCCCGCCCGACGGGGGCTTCGGACATGAGAGGCCCTCACCGGGCCGACGACAGGCCCGCGACGGGCCGAGGAGAGACAGATGGCACGATACGAGTGGGTCACCCCGATCAGGATCGAGCTCAGCCACGCCGGCAGCTACACAGCCGCGAGCCTGTACGAGTCGCAGATCGAGGCTGGCGTAGCCGGCTACTCGCCGGCTCTGGCCGAAATCGTTGGCTACGAGCGCGGGGCTATGGAGCCCGATGGCGGCACGGGCCGCTGGACTCCGGGCGGGTGCTACCGCGTGATCGTGGATGGCGATCAGCCGTGCGCGAGCCGGATATACCGCACACTCCGCGGCGCTCAGCGAGCCGCAGAGCGGGCACTCGACGTCGAGGTGTCGCGATGACCGCCGCCCGCCACACCTACACGCTCGACCGCGAGCACTCGACCTGGGCACTCTGGCGCCGCGACGACGGCCGAGGCGTAATAACCCACATCGACCGCACCGCCGGGCAGGTCTGGTGGCCCTCTGGCGAGAAACCGGCCGGCCGGTGGGTCTCGCCTATCACCGACCGCGGCATCGAGTACGTCGTCGGCCGCGTGACGAGCTGGCGTGTAGCCCGTCGGTGGTGGGCGGATATGCTGGCGGATGAGGCGGAGGATGCGGCTGCCGCGGAGCCGGAGTCGGAGCCCGATGATGCAGAGCCGGGCCGTTGCAACGAATAGACCCCGCCACATCCCCCGTAAATCAGCAGCCCCGGGTCCTCTCGCGAGGGCTCGGGGCTGTCTGCGTGGAGCGGGTCCGGGGCTGCATCGGTAGTGCTAACCGGGGCTCTGTGCGATGGCGCCGAGGCTGGAGGCGTATCCGCCCGGCTCTGGCGCCTGGCCCGTCGATCCGGGCATCTCCCAGGTCCCATCCCGAGAGACCCGCGGAGGATACCACGGGCATGCGGATCCGTGTCAAGCACTTTCGAGCCCCTACTCGATCATCGTCCGCCCGGGCTCCGGCAGCGCCAGATATCGCATCGGCGACCCCGGGCAGCCCGTGCCCCCGATCACGATGATCGGCGCCCGCTCCTCCTCGACCGTCTCCGCCAGAGCCGCCCAGCGATGGAGCGTCTGAGGCGCGATGGTCGGCGGCTCTGGCCCCGGCTCCAGCTCTGGCGCAGATAAGATCGCCCGCACCCACGCCGCCAGCCGCTGCCGCCATCGGTCGATCGTCACCAGATCCCCCCGACGATCAGGCCGAGGCCGATCCCGCGGACCCACGAGAGCCAGTTCTTCTTCCGCTGCCCCCGGGCAGCACGGTCGGCCTTGGCGGCGATCTCCTCAGCGTCCTTCCGCCGGCCGCGCTCCTGCTCAAGCTGGCCGGCGATGGCGTCCCCGCGGGCACGCTCAGCCAGAGCCTCGGCCCGAATGGCCTTCAGCTCACGCATTCGGGCAAGCGTGAGATCGAACCGGGCGCGCGGCACGAGGTAGCCAGCGACCGGCGCCACATGCCCGGCCTCGAGGTACGTCGTCGGCTCCTCCGCCCAAGCTGCCGAGCTCCAGATGAGGAGCGTCGCAAAAATCAATCCTCGCATCGTCAATCTCCCATCAGTCGGTCGAACTCCGCAGCCGCCGCGCTCTCCTCGCCGGCCGGCGTCGGCTCTACCTTCCTCGCGCTCTCAGCGTCCGCTCGAGCGCGCTCGATATCAGCCTGCGCCCGCTTCTCGACCTCCACGAGCCGGGCCTCCTCGGCGCGCCGCGCCGTCTCGCGCCCCTCGGCCTCGGCCTTCGCTCGGTCCAAGTCGGCGTAGAGATCATCGACGACGAGCGCCAGCAGCCAATCGATCAAAACAATAAGCCGTGAGATCCATACAGGCATCGACTCACTCCGCGCAACACGTACAGACGCCCCGACAGTGGCTACACCCACACGAACGGCTCCCCCCGCAATGGTCGCACGTCGTCAGCGCCGCGAGCTCGACGCGCAAGTCTCCGACGCAGATCCAGACCAACCACGCGAGGAAGCCCAGGAGCAGGATCAGCAGAAGCTCGTTCATGACTTCGGCGGCTTCGGCCCGGTCGCGCCCAGGCCCTCGATCCGCTGGAGCGCCGAGTGCAGCAGCTCATCGAGCTCGTCTGCCGCCGCGTCCGGCATCGCTCCCTTGACTCGCCCGACCACGTACTCGACTTTCAGGGCCGCCCGTCGCGCCGCATCCTCGACATGCCCCGCGAGGTACTTCTCTTCCGCGGCACGCACCGCGTCCTCGACGTGCCGCCGCAGGACCTCGCGGCGGTCAGCCGACAGCCGGATCGACAGTCGCGCTAGAAGAGCCTCGAAGAGATCGACGATGCCCTTGGCCAGCGCCGCGCTCGCGCCCCGGAGGAGCAGCCAGAGCGCGCCAGCGATGCCCGCGGCAAGGCCGCCGCCGACAGCGACGGAAGAGACGCCATCAGCGCCCGTCGTCGCAGTAGTCGCGCCAGCGCCAGGCACGGACGCCGCCAGAACCGCCGTGACGCAGAGCGTCATGAGAACGGGAACAATCAATCGTCGCATCAGTAGTCGTCTCCTCTCAGGCACACAACCCATACTACCACCGCCGCCAGCAGCAGAAGCGCCGCCAGTCCGCCGCCGAATTTTCGGATCATCGTTACCATCTTGCCGAGTGGCGGGTCTTGTCGGAGCCGTCCGGCCCCAGCGAGCCAGGGCCCGAGGCCGTCCCGAAGCAGCCACAAAGGGCCAGCTTCGTCGGGATACTGACACGGACCTGCGCCCCGGTCCCAGGCCCGATGCTGGGGTCAGGCAAGAACAGGGCTTGTCGGTCCAAAGGAATCTCCAACATGCTCATGGAATTGCGCCCCCCGCCCTCGGTGTTCGGGCCGATCACGAGAGAACAGTACCTCCCGATTGCGCCGATGGGGATGAGGCTTGGCCCGTTTCCGTCCGTGTCGAGATAGGTGTCGTCCACAAAGGCGATTTCGTTCCCGTAGGGCAGCATCGCAGCGGGGCACACCCACACCCGGTCATCGCGGACCAGCGACCCGAGAGGCCGGTTGTGCCAGGGCTTCGGGCTCGGTTCGTAGAAACCGTCTGGCGTCCCCTCCGTTGCGCCTGCCGGGTCCGTCCACACGTCGGGGGCAGAATGCGGTTGGCTCCCCGGAGCTGGCGAGCAGATGGTCCCCGTCCTCACCGTGTAGGCCCAGGCGCACTTTGCATTCTCGGCAAACGCCATATTCGGCGTCTCCCACGCAGCCATCGCCCCCTCGATGGTCCTCAGATTCGCCACGCACACCCGCCGCCGGGACATCTCCGCGAAGTTCTGGTACTTGCCGATGCCGGTTGCGACAAGAATCCCGATGACGACGACGACGACCAGAAGCTCAATGATCGTGAAGCCGCCACGGTCATTTCGACTTCTTGATGTCACGGACTGTTGCCATGGCAGAGCGGGTCATGTGATGCACGGCGGCGTCCAGTTGCTCCATTTTACGGGACATCGTAGTCACTCGGGTCACGAGCACGGACGAGCTGAAGAGCAGCACGAGCACGAGCAGGACCGCACCGATTAAGGTCCAGTGCGAATCGGCCATCTCCCTACCTCCTGCGTCCATCGACGACGGCCTCCAGGCGAAGGATGCGGGCCTCAGCAGCGGCGAGCTTTGCGACATATTCTGTTTGGTTAACCGTGTGCCCGTTCGTCGCCGCCGTCAGGGCCCGGATCGACACATGCACGTCCGATATTTGCTCTCGCATCAGGCCGATCTGAGTCGTCAGTGGCGAGAGCTTGGATTCCAGCCATAAGGTCAGCGCCAGCAGCAGGAGCGGCAGGACTACGGTGCGTGTGATGGGGTGGTCGAGGAGCTTGGCGACACCGCCGAGGTCGTCTTTGTCTGCTGCGGCCATTCGGTTCGAGCCTCCAGGAGAGCACAGATGCGGTCCAACTTTACGTTCAACCCAGAAATGGTTTCGTTAGCCGTTCGGAGCTGGCTAGTAGCTAGGTCCAGGGAGCGGTCCACATACGTTGTCAGGAGAAAGAGTTGCGAGAAGCGGGTCAGGTACGTCGCTGCGACGACCAGCAGAGCAATCGTCAGGACCAGGGTGGAAACCTTGCCGCTATTCGCCATGGCTGATTGCTCCCTCGACCATCTTCGCTTCCGCGTCGCGTCGTAGTCGCAGGCCCCGGTTCAAGGGCCACAGCCTTTTCATCCGGCGGATGGCGTCTGCGATCGCCGTCAGCGTGCGCGATTGTAGATCAGTCGGAACCGGCGACAGCCGAACTCGCTCAGAGTAAATTGCAGTCAGTCCAGCGATCTCGGCCATCTCCATCCGCCGCTCCCCGATGCAGCTTGCGCCACGGTTGTACGTCAGAGACACAAGTGCCCCGAAGGCGTCCGGCGGCAGCGCATCAGAACCTGGGAACGCGCGCAGCGTCAGCCGCTCGAAGGCTGGCAGCGTATGGTCCCTGAGAACCGCGTCGGCGTGCTCTGCCCGGATCACGATCCCGTTGTACTTCGGTGCGAGGATCTTCGCGGCCTCGCCCCGGACCCCGATAGCGGTCCCGAGTTTCGTCAGCGTTGGCTCGTCAAGGTACTTACCCCACGCCGACCGCAACGATTCCTTGGTGTTGTAGCCGAGATCGAATCCTCGGCCAATGGTGATCCCGCTGCTCTCGCCCGGCCAGCGCCACGGCTGATCCAGTCCCTCGTGGTCACGGATGAAGATGAAGCTATTGTAGTTCAGGGTCATGGGGCATGGATCACTCGTAGAACCCACGCACGATAACCTTGCCCGTGCATGTCGTCGCTGTTGCCCCGACGGCGACGTTGACGAAGACCCCCGTCGCCGCGGCCAGCGAGCTGATAACAGTCGTGAGCGGGATGGTCAGCATTTCATTGGTCGAGTCCAAGCCCGTAAGCGTGTAGGCCCCGAGCACATCCGCGAATCCGCCAGCGGCAGTTCCTACTGAGATCGAAGCCACAACAGAAACCGCATCAGCGCTCGTGAGCTCGACGATAACATCGGTCGGGTAGAATCGGCGCGTCCCGGGCTCCGTCACGAAAAGCAGGGTCTGCGTCGCGGTCTTCAGATCGATGCCCGCCTTGGATGCGTGGGCCGCACTCGATGGGAGATAGCTCATGATGATCCTCAGTAAATGAACCAGTTGGCGCCGTTCGAGTAGAGAGACAGCGAGCCGTAGTTCTGGTTGATACTTGAGGCGCTGGCGCCGTCGATGGTCTGCCCGCCGCTGGTGATGATGACGATGGGTTTGGTCGCCGCTGCGCCGCTCTCGTCCTTGACGATGACTTGTCCGCCGGCCTGCTTGGTGATCGCACTTGGCAGCGTGAGCGTCACGTCGCTTGTCGTACTCGTCACTGCTGCGACGTGGACCAAGAGCCCGATGGTCGAACCGTTGCCATAGGCGGTGTAGGTCAACAGCGCGTCGCTCTTGAGCTTGTCAGTCGAGGACATCAGGCCCGCGAGCGCCTGGCTGGCGTTGGCGATGACATCCGAGCCGCCGCCCTTGTGCGTCGTCGCGTGGGCCGTCGGCGTGCGCGAGTTGCTCATCCGTGCGTCGTTCCCCTGGACCGCTTCAGACGCCGAGGCCTCGCCGTCCGTTGCGAATCGAACGATGCCAGGCGTGATGGTGTTGGCCTCGACGAGCGGGTCTGTCCCCGAGAGATCGTGCGTCGTCGCGTGGGCGAAGTCTGAGATCGTCGAGCGCGCCTGCGTCCCCGTGTGGTTCGCGCGCGCGCGGTCAGTCGCATGATAGTGCAGCGTCGTATCGCCCGCGTCGGTCAGGTCCACGCGCTGAGTGCCGCTGTCGAGCAGGCGATCATCGTCACTCTTGAGGGCCTTGTTTGGATCGGCTTCGAGATTGTCCGCAAAAAGGATCGTTCCGCGAATCGTGCTTGTCGCCGCCGAGATTGGATCGGAGCCGTCCGAAAGATGGGTTGCCTGATGCGCCGTCGGTGTTCGAGCGTTGGTCATGCGAGCGTCGTTGCCCTGTACGGCCTCGAGCGCGGAGGCCTCGCCATCGGTGGCGAACTTCGCCAGTCCCGGCGTGATGGTGTTTGCCTCCGGGATGGGATCGTCGCCCGCCGTCGCGTGCGTGTCGGCGTGGGCGAAGTCGGAGATCGTACTCCGCGCCTGCGTGCCGGTGTGGTTGGCACGGGCGCGATCGGTCGCGTGGTAGTGGAGCGTGGTATCGCCGGCATCCGTCAGGTCCGTCTTCTGTGCCGTTGATGCGAGCAGCCGGCCGTCGTTGGCCTTCGGCACCTTCTGGTCCGTGTTCTCCTCGTCGTTGGCGACGAGCACGGTCCCGCGGACGGTATTCGTGGCCGGCGAGATCGGGTCGCTGCCGTCGGAGAGATGAGTCGATTGATGAGCCGTCGGCGTGCGAGCATTGGTCAGTCGGCTGTCGTTCGACATGCAAGCCTTGGTCGCCGCGCTCTCCGCGTCATTTGCGATCAGGATCGTTCCGCGGACGGAATTCGTCGCGGCGCTGATCGGGTCTGACCCATCGGAGAGATGCGAGGCCTGATGCGCCGCGGGCGTCACCGAGCCAGCGACAGCCGCGAGCGGAGACGCAGAAGTCCCGTCGCCCGAAAGCGAGGCGTCATGCTGGACGGTCTGGATATAGTAGCCGTCGCTCCGCTTGGTCCTGGCCTCTGTCTCCTGAAGGATGAGGACACCAAGAAAGAACCCGAAGACGAGGAGCGAAACACGGTAGCTGTTCATCGGGCATCCCTCACTGATGGAAGATCCGGAACGTTGGCGTGATGGTCGATGCGCCGTTGTTCGTCGCCGTGATTGCGATCGACGTGCAAGGCGGCACTTTCAGATCCGATAGGCCGTTCTGGGTCGTGACGTTGATGTTGTTGACGTAGGTGATACCGGACTGAGAAACTCCATTGACATGCGGATCGTCCGGCCCGTTGGCGTACTGGAACGTCAGCGAGATCGTCGGCGTGCCGCCGCAGAGCCACGAGACGCCGAAGACGTCGGAGAGGCCAGCCGCCGAGTAGCTGAAGGTGGCGGTCGCCGCGGCGGCGATGGCACCCGGGCTCCAGGTCTCGACCGGCTTCTGATAGATGGTGCCCTCGGCTAGGACCGCAGATGCCGAGATCAGGAACGCGAAGATGATCAGCTTCATGATGAGCTCCCCTGGTCAGAACGGCGCGCCGCCGTCGATTCGGAAGCGTTGCCCGCCCCCGTAGATGATGAGGTTCCTGTCGCCTGCGCCGGCGTCCTCTATGATGATACGCCCGTCGTTTGCGGCGCCTGCGGCTGGCAAGCTACCGGTAGCGACTACGTCAACGTCGATGCCCGCGGGGAAGATGGCGGCGCTCGTGTTGTTGGACCCGTAATAGGCCGAAGAGTAAACGGCGTTCCAGGGGACATTGTTCAGACCGAGATCGCTTCCGCCGCCCGCCGGGTACAGGTCCGAATTGTTCACCATCTGAATGTCGTTGTAGGCATCGATCACTCCCGAGGACGTCGCCAAGGCTGATACGTAGAGATACTGCCAGGCCAGCGTTGGAGATCCGAGAGTGTACGTATCATCGACCTGCGGCACAATCTGGCGGAACGTGTTCGTGGTGCCGATGAAGGTGTTGCTTTGCGCCAGTTGGGGCACGACCCCGGTATCAATCTGCAAGTCGTTTGCGTTGACGACAATGCCCAGGCCGGCGATGACGTTGATCGTGCGGATGCCGTTGCTGTCCGACGCCGTCATGCCAGCCCCCGCGCCCGGCTCGTAGGCCCGCGCGCGGTTGGTCCCGTCGTCGAAGCTCATGACGTTGAGCGAGGAGTTGAGCCAGAATCTCCCCTTGGTCCCGCTGCCGGGCGTCGGCTCGCTGCCGGTAGCAAACTGCTCAAGGCGCGGATTCTGGAGCTGGTAGCCGGCGAAAGGCTGGTTGCCGGTGAAAGCTCGCGTGCCGTCGGCGAGGATGTACTGCGTGTGCAGGTCGCCCGTGCCGATGACGGGATGCTGATGCTGATGGTCGCCGCGCGTAAACTTCGAACTCGTGCCGGCGGATTCCGTTGTGCCGCTGACGTCGGTGATCTCGGCCGTGGTCGCGTAGACGACTGGATGCCGGTGGTCGCGGCGCGAGAACTCGCTCACGCTGCCGGCGGTTCCGGTCTCATCGTTAATGGTTGCCGGTGTTGCGGTGCCCCAGCTCGGCGTGATGTTGCCCGAGCCGAAGCCAAGGCCGTCGGCCACCTCGGCGACGAGGTTGCCGCCCGAGACGCCGACGCCGTTCCCGTTCGGGATGGCGGTGATGGTGCTGGTGATGTTGATCGCCGCGGCGGCGATCTGCGTGGACGTGATGGCGTTGGCGTTGACGTTCGTATGCACGCCGGTCGTCGAGCTGTGCTCCGTCCCGAAGAAGGCCGAGCCGCCCGAAAGTTGCACGCCGCCGATCCATCCGCGCGTGGCGGTGATATCCGCAGAGAAATTCCCGCTTACTCCCGTAAACGTCCCCGTCATCGCGTTCGAGCCGTCGCGCATGAGGTACTGCGTGTGGTCGTTCTGGGCCGTGCTGTTCGCCAGTTCTCGATGGTCACTCACGCCCTGGTTCGGGCCATAGCCCGAGATTCCAAGCAGAAGGACCACGTAGATGAGAAGCGGGAGTCTGATGTCTCGCATGGTGTCAGTAGGTAAACAGCGTCATGCGCTGGATCGTCGCCGTCACGGAGTCATTGTTGGTCAACGTGATCTGGATGTACCGTGCCGGGAACAGGCGCAGGTCCGTCCCTGCGGTCCCCGCGGTGATCGAGAAGGAGCCGGTCGCGCCCGTGCCGTGGATCGAAGTCCAGGTTGCCCAGGGGCCTGTCGATGAATTGCTGTACTTGACCACGACGCCGATGTTGACGGAGCCGGAAGTCGTGATGTACCAGTCGAGGCCTTGGATCTCGGACTGGCCGACCTCTCGGATGATGGCGGTCGCAGCCGCGGCGGCGAGCGTTGTCGGCGTGGCGACGACGTCCAGGGTCAGGTCCACTCGGTTTGCGTCCATTTTCGCCCTCAAGTATACCGCGCGCGGGGGCGCGTGGGTAGGTGCCTGTTAGACCTTGTAGTTGCTGATCTGATGGATGGACGCGCGGACCTTGTACGTGCCCGATGCGTCCGAAGTGAAGTCCACTTTCAGGTTGTCGCTTGAATCCACGTAAACCCGGAAGTAGGGCGCCGTCGGCGCGCCCGTCGCCACATCGGCACCCCCAGGATGTCCAATGCTCGTGTTGGTCGCCTGGCTGTAATAGGCATCGAGATTCTGGATGCTCTCGTTGATGAGTAGCTCGTGATAGACCCGATAGGAATTGGAGTACCAAGCATGAATCACGAGCCGCCAAAGGCCGTTTTTGTTGAGGTTCGAGAGCGCCGTCGTCAGGATGGTCGCCGTCGTCGAGAGCGCGACCGTGGTGACGGCGTTGTACATCTCAATCCCGTCGTGCCACCCGTAGACCGTCCCCGAGTTGGTGTGATGGTGATAGAGGTTGTACTCGTCTTTGAGCTGCTGCTGATTGTCGAAAACTCTGTCGTAGTCAGATTTCTTTGTCCAGCTCCGCACGCGCCCCGGGGTCGTATCGCTCCACGCCATCTCAGCCGTACCTCACGAGTGCCAGGTCCCAGGTGATCTTCCCGGGCGAGTAGGTCGAGGACCAGTAGGGCGAGATGCGCGCGCGGACGTGCCAGTCCAAACCGGATACCGCGCTGCCCGGGTCGTCGATGTCCAGGATGAGCGCGATGTCGGCGCCGGTGACGGACGCAAGCGTGGTGCCGGCTTTGAATCCACTCACGCCGTAGGCGAGCGACATCCCGCTTTCGCGCGCTGCCGGCGGCTGGCCCCAGGACATATAGCTTGCGCCCGGAGGCGTGCCAGACCAATACATCTCCCCGGAGAGCCCGCGTGTGTATAGGCTCTCGACCCAGGAGAGCCCGACATGCAAGCCCCAGATAGCTTTGTCGGAATCGAAGAGCAACGGATCGGCGCACTGAACAAGCGTGATGAGGTCCGCATTCGTGTCGTTCGTGACCTGGACCTCGCCGCGGTCCCAGTAGTAAGCCACGCCGTGATGCTTCCCGTCGCTTCCGCTCTCCGAGAAGCCGTGGAACCTGGCGAATTCGTCGCGGAGCTGCTGCGCGTTCTGGTACTGGACGCGGAGATCCGAAAGCCTAGATATCTGCCCGGAGGCAACCGGGTTCTCGTGGAAGAAGCCCATTACTGCGAGACCCTCCAGATGACGTATGCGGCTTCGCGAGCGCCGCTTCCATCGTTGGCGAAGTAGAGCGTAAAATCTGGCGCGGCTTGCGTCCAGACCAAGCGGATGTAGGGCGCCGCGATGGCGCCGGCGTACTTCGCGCCGCCCGCGCCGGTCAGCTTGGCGTAGCCTGACAAGTCGCCCTCCGTGTAGACTGCATACTCGTCAAAGTCTCCCTGCTCGCCCATCCAGTTCCAGACCGCCACGAAGCGCCCGAAGTACGCGAGGATACGCCAGTTGCCTGTTGCGAAGGCCGAGCTATTGACGCCCCAGCTGGACGTCGTATTGATCGGGACCGAATCATTCCCGCGGTAGTAGTAGAGCGCCTTGTGCCGCCCGCCGCGAATCCCGGCGCCGTGAAAGTAGTGCTGGGCCTCGAACTGCTCCAGCAGGCGCAGGTTGTTGTCTCGCAGAGTGTCAACGTCGCTCTTGAGTGTCGGGTTGCCCTTGGCCGTCGGATTGGTCGTCGTGAACGTCGCCATGTCTCAGCCCCAGTATCCCACGCCTGAACGATCATCCGCTGCGTCTGCGTATCCGCTGTCATCGACCCAGTACCCACCGAGAAGCCGTTGCGCCGCCGTCGATGCGGTCCATGTCGGCGAGCCCGCAGCCTTCCATGTCCCGTAGTTGGCCGTTATCCGCGTCTCGAGATCGCGCGCGTAGACGACGGACCCCACAGGCGGCGTCGGCGTAATCTCGATCCGGGTGATCTGCATCAACCGAGAAGACCAGCCCTGATTGGAACTGTCCGGCGCCCGCTGCCGTGTGACAGCAAGGATGTCGTTCACGTTGCGATCGAATACCCGCTTGTTCGATGGGAAGCTGTACTCTGGCGTCGGGACTGAGTAGAGCAGCGATAGCCGCTCCGTCAGGAGCTTGGCACACTCGACAGACTCCAGAGCTGTGTTGGTGACGCCTAGTCGATCGGCCCGACCCGTGTAGGTCTGGGCGATCGGGTCCGTCACAGTGTAGACCGTCGCCTCGGACCCTAGTTCGGCGCCAGGCCTCGATACCACGGCCTCACGTGCAGTCTCGACCGTGTAGTAGGTGACGACCTGCGTGCCGCGAGTCAGCGCCCGAACGGCACCAGTAGCGCCTTGGCCTTCGTGGAGAGAGGCATCAACCGTCACGTCCGGTCGAACCGGAACCCATACCTCGAAGACGATGACGCCCGCCGCCGTCGGGTAGATGTAGACGATTCCAGCGCGCGCCAAACGATCCAGCACTTCCTTCGCGCTCACGGGGCCAGTGATGGCGAGCGCACAGAAGGTTGAAGCCGTCAGGTTCCGGCCGTCGTCGAAGCTCGTCGAATCGAGGTCTCCCGTCGTGTACCCTGCGTAGTTCGTCAGAACGTGCTCGGCGATATCCGACGGATTGAGCATCGCACGATAGTTCGAATCGACCCGCCCGACGAGATCCACCTCGACCGGCTGCTTGTCCTGGATCACCAGCTTGCGGTGGATTTCCTGAATATAGAAAGAGTTGCCATAGACGCCGCCCGTTGCTCGTGCGAATGCGAACGGGATAACTTCTTTGCCTCCGATGAAGACGCGCTCGATAGCCGCGCATGTATGCGTGGCGACCTGAAACAGAAGCGTACTCTCTTCTCGGAGGAGGGCCTGGACGCGCGAGCAAGCTCCGTAGCAGACCGGCACGATCTTGTCGGTTTGCTTCGATGACCCGGCGATGAAGTCCAGCAGCGTCAGGCGCGTGAGCGAGAGCTGCTTCGCCAGCCCTTCCCCAACGTCGCTGACCTGAAGACTGAAGCCTGTATCGTCCCACGTCGCATCCTGGACGGTCCCGGTCCATTCGGTTTGATAGGCGGCGTAGGCCAATGCGTCCCCGCCGAATAGCAGCTTGACCGTCGCGCCGACCCAGATGTAAGTCTCGAAAGTATCGTCGAACGCCGCAGCAGCAAACGGACCCAAAATACCTTTTAGCTGCGGATTAGCAAGCCGGATAGTCCCACTGCCGGTCACCGGCGTGCCGGCCCACGGCTCGCTCGCGGCCCGCGCGATCGTCGGCACGCTCATGATGTAGGGCCGGTAATCCTTTCCGTTGAACGTAACCGGCACGCCTTGATAGTTGCTTCCGAGAGAAAAGTAGAGCCAGAACTCTATGACGAGATCCCCCATCAGCGCAGGGTCGCCGCCGACATTCACATCGACCACGCTGCCCCCGCTGTCGGTCACGTAAGAGTTGGATGTTGCGTGGCAAGTCGCCACGTCTGCAACCGCTGTCAACGCGGTGTAAGTAGTCCCCGCCGCGTTCAGCAGGTACATCGCCACGATGAGCTTGCGGTTATGCTTGTCGCCCCCGCGGTTCGTCTCGTTCTGCGGCGCGGCGTAGGGATTCGTGTCGGCGAACGTGTGATACCAGACGTTCGTGTTCGGCGCTGTTCGCTGCGTCCACGCGGCTACAGCCCGGAACTTCTCGCGGACCTTCAGCTCGACGAGGCACTGGTGGAAATTGCCCGACGCATCGCGTAGGCCCGCCCAAGTCGTCTCGAGCTTCAGGCTCACACGGCCTCCTCGAACTCGAAGGCGAGATCCCAGATGCCCTTGTTCCGCCAGACGAACGGGGTCAGGCTCGTGAAATAGCCGTAGTACATCATCCGAACATCAGACGAACCCGCGATGATCGAGATCGGCGTGTGCGTTCCGACTGCGTCCATGATGGTCTGGAGATTGGCGATCTGCGTGTCGTCAGCCGCCGGCACTGTGAACAGGAGCGTTCGCCGCGTCGGAATGCGGTTGACGTTGATGGCCTGGTTCGGCGTCATGACGCGCGGGCTTTGGTCGATGAATCCTCGCGTGAGTGGATGAACGGCGTTCTTCGAGAAAGTGTAGGCCTGGCCCAAGAAGATCTTGCCCATAGACCGAAACGTTGACTCAAAAGCAACTGGTAGGGATTGAGGTGTAATCCTCCAGTATCGATATGCCGGAGATCCAGTTAATGAATCCGTAATTGGGTCTGGAAATGCAGCGATCCTCTGCGGAACGTGAACTGTCGCGGTTGACGGTGTGAGATGGTACTGCGTGGACAAATTCCACGTTACAGTTACTGGAGGGCTGACATTCCCGGCTTCCAGCTTGATCGGCAGGGCATCACTGTTGCTGTTTGAGTCATAGACGAGCGCGCAGCGCGGCGTCGCCATCGCCGAGGCGCCGGCTCCGAGATCAATCTGTACCCACTGCCCCGCCACCGTGGTTGACTTCCAAATCTGCTGCCGCTGGTCATACTGGATATTCCCCACCGGGAAGTTCGAATCCTCTGTGCTTGCCGTCAGAGTCGTTGTCGCGAGCTGCACGTAGTTGTACCAACAAAGAGTCAGGTTGAGCCACGCCACGACCTATCAGCGCTCCTTGACTGCGCCCTTGGCGATTGACAGCGTGCCGTCTCGGCTCATCTGGAATAGTTGCTCGCCCAGCTCGCGCCCGTTGAGCTCGATCGCCACTTTGAGAGTGCGGCCACCGACAGGGTAGACCCCGCCGCCGCCGAAGGGGTCGTAGTTGGGCGGTGGGCGGATGATGAACCCGCCGGTTCCTTCGCCTTCTTGATTTGGCCCTCCGGCATCACCGCCGGCGCCCAAGGGGCGATATCCGCCCTGCCCCGAGTAACTGATCGGGTTTCCGTAAAAGTCCGTCGTTCGCGGGAAGTCCGGCCCCGTGTGGATCATGTCGTGATAGATGTTGCCGCTTCGATCTCGATCCTCATACTGCATGTCGCCGAGAATCTCTGCCGTCTGTGATCTCGCAGCCGCCGACGCAAACTGCTGGACCTCCTCGGCCTTCCTGGAGATGGCCGGCGCCGCGTAGTCAGAGATGCCCGTCAGCCTCGAAAGCTGCGTGATGGACGCCGAGAGCGCCGAATTCAATCGGCTCGTCGCGCCCTGGATGACTTCGACTTGCTCCGGCACAAAACCCATCCGATGGATCACCATCCCAAGCTGATAGTTCAGCCCATCGGCAGACGCCTGCGCGCTGTTCATACCCGGTATCGTCTGCTGAAGCGCCGCGAAAGCGTCCTTCGCCCCGACTTCGACCGCGTCCCAGTAATTGTCCCAATCGTCGCGCCGGTCCTGTAGCAGCCGCTCCTCGGCCGTCAGCGCGTCGTCGATGACGGTGAAGCTGGCGCGCAGCCGCTCCTCGGCCTCTCGCCCGGCCTCTTCGAGATCCTGAGATTGCCGGCGGTAGCCGTCCAGCCGGCGGCGCGCGCTGGTAACTGCGAGGTCTTCTTCCAACCTGGTCCTGCGCCGGCCCGAATCCTCAAGAAGCGAAAGCTGCTCCTCCTCCCCGCGGCGCATCGCTTCGAGCGCGTTCTGGAGATTCAATCGCGCCTGCTCCAACGATCGCTTCTGGCTTTCCTTCTCGGCCTTCTCCTTGTCCGCCAGCTCGCGCTTCTTTGCGTCAACAAGATCCTTCGCCTGCTCCCGTGCGCGCTTCAGCTCGTCCTTGCGCCGGTCATAAAAGACGCGGTCCTGACGCTTCAGCTCGTCGATCTCGTCCTTGACCCGACCTCGGACGCCCTTCTGTGCTTCCTTCTTTCGCTCCTCAGCCTCGACTACGAGCTGCCGCTTGCGAATCAGGGAGACGTCGCTCCGGTTGGCGGCATCGACTTCAGCGCGGAACCTGGTTTCAATCTCGCCCTCGGCCTGCTTCTCGATCTGCTTCTCGCGGTCATCCAGGGCTCGATCGCGCAGTTCCATCTCATCGTCGAGAGCCTTCTCCGCGGCGTCGTTCCTGGCGTCCAGCGAGCGCGTGAAATCGTCCAGTTGCTTTTCATGAGCCTCGCGGGCGAGGTCGTTCTCCCGATCGAATCGCGCCTCGGCCTCGCTGATGGCCTGCTGGTCGTGACGCTGGATGAACTCGCGCCGGAGGTCCATGTCCGCCTTCAACGCATCGCGCCGCTCGCGGAGGGCGGTGTCCTCGGCCTCGCGTCGCGCCCGGATACTGTCCTGGAGCGCATCGATCCGCGCGTCCTCGCTGTCGATGTACTGCTGGACTGAATCTTTCTGCGCTTGCGTCTGCGCCTTGATGGCGTCGATGTCGGCTTCTCTCGCGCGCTGGATCTGCGTCTTCTTGTCCTCGAGTGCGCGGGCGATGACCTTGCTCTCATCGTCGTAGCGTTCCTTCGTCGCCTTCTTCAAGCCGTCGATATGTTCCTTCTCGGCCTTCTCGTACTCGCGCCGGGCCTTCTCTTCGGCCTGCTCCTTCTTCTTGCGGGCCTTGTCATCCTCCTCTTCGATCTTCTTCTGGATCTCGGACTTGCCGGCGGCGTACTCGCCGAGGAACACCCGGAGCTTCGATTGAAAAGCGAGGTCCGCTTCCTGAGAAGTTTTTCGGTCCTTGGCGCCCTTCTCATCGGACTTCCGCATCTCTTCCTTGGACGCGGTGATCTCCTTGGTCGCCTTCTGGAACTTGGGGCCCAGCTTCGCGATCTCATTGCTCGCGGCTTCAATCTCGCCGCCAGTGAGCCAACTAAAGAAGCTCCCCGTCGTGCGGACATCCTTCGCGAACGCTTCGTTCATGCGGATGACCATCCCCACCAGCGCCGATAGTGCTGGGACCAACTGGCGACCCGCGGCTTCTGCGCCCGCGGAGAATTGGGCTTTCATGATGGCAAGCCGATCGTTCAGCTCGTCCCCGGCCTTTGCCGCCGGCCCGGACCATTCATCCCCCAGGCGCCGCGATTCCTGCTGCATCGCCGCAATGCCCGCGCGCCCCTCGTTCATCATCGGGATCAGGTCTTCACCCGATCGCCCGAGGACCTGCATCGAAAGCGCCGTCTTCTCGGCGCCATCCGGCATCTTGCTGATGGCCTCGGAGAAGTCCTTGAAGACCTCCAGCGTGGGCCGCATCGTCCCATCCGCGTACTCAACATGAACCCCGAGCTTCTTGAACGCCTCCGCAGTCTCGCCGCCCTTCTGGACGGCTTCGACCATCGACCGAGCCATGAACTTAAGGCCCGTCGTCAGGCCCTCCATCGAAGTCCCGCTCTGCGCCGCCGCAAGCCGAAGCGTCGAAAGCTCTTCGACCGTACTTCCGGTCTTCTTCGATAGATCGTTCAGTTCGTCGCCAACGTCCGCCGCGTGCTTCGCCAGCGCTACGAGGGTCGCACCCGCTGCGGCAACTGCCGTCGCAACGACACCGCCCACGATCGCCAGGTTCTTGAACTCGCTGCCGAAATCCTTGGTCGCGTCGATCGCGTTCTTCGCCGACTTCTCAAGGTCGCCGAAGACCTTGGTCGCCTCGCTCTTGGCGCGGATGACGATATCGGTGTACTGCGTGATGACGTTACTCGCCATCGTGCTGCTCCTCGCGCGCAGGCATCCGATCCGCGCGCCGAATCATCGCAAGCCGCCGCAGTTCCGCAGGCGACCAGCGCCGGAAAAGCTCCGTCGCCAGCGCGGGGAACTCTTGCACCAGGAAGTCCACATGCCGATAGTGCCCAAGCAACTTGCAGCCGGCATCAGCGTCCGCCGCGCGCCGAGAGCAAACATCCGCGTTGCAGTTGGCCCGATACCACCGCGCGGCTTCCTCCGGCCCTCGGTCCTGGGCGATCATCTTGTGCTCTGGGATCATCGCGCAGCCTCGGGCGCACTCGCTTCGTCGGGCCTCGAAGTCTAGTCGGAGGGCGCGTCGGATTTTACTTCGTCGTCGTCCATCGACCGGCGAAGTACGTCGTTGATGAACGCGGAATACCGCTTCGGCACACGGCGCAGGACATGGAGGATGAGTGCCTTGTCGGCCACCCATGTCAATTCTCGAATCGAGCCGTCGGGATTGCGAACCTGCATCCCGCAAACGTCGAGGATGCACGGCTCGATGATCGGCCCCAGCCGCTCGAACCGCGCCATCGTCTCGCCATCGGCCGAAAGCTCGGTGCGCCGGAAGAGATCCCATTCGGCAATCTCCATCGAACGCACTCGCAGGACACATGGCGGGGTTCCTTCTTTGAAGACGTACTCCCATTCGGGTTCAAACAGAGCCATCAGACAGGTCCTTTGTTTCCGCCGCCGGCAAGATTCCCGAGAACTTCAGATTCCACGTACTCGCCCATGATCCTGTCGAGCAAGTCCCGCGCCTGGTTCCGCGCGAGCACGGCCGCATCGCGCTCAGCAGTCACCGCCACCACCTGAGCAAGATGCACCTTCAGCTTCTCGTTGCAGGTCTTCTCGGCCCGGCACGCGCTGCGCCAGTCCTTCAGCGCGATCTTCAGTTCAGGAGTCGGCTCCATCAGTAGCTCGTCACTCCGCTCCGAACCGCCACGCTGACGATCTTCGGCGTGAGCGTCGAATCGTAGAAGCATTCCAGTTTGCGCTGCACCTTGTAAACCCCGTGCTCGCCGATGCGGAGCGGATAGCCGGGCATCAATCGAGCCTTTGCGATCGTGATGACGCAATCGCGATTGCTGTCGCCCTTGAGCGTCAGGATGAACTTGCGGAACGTGCCGGCTGCGTAGTCGTCGTGGCCGCTCTTCTCGTTGACGGCGCCTTCATCGATCGTGTAGCTGAACTCGATGGTCGGTCGCGGGCCGCGGTCAGCGCCGACAAACTCGCCCGACGTTGAGCCGATGCGCGGCAACAATTCGGTCCCGGCGTTGAAAGTGATCGAGAAGTCCGACACGCGCGATGAGATATCCGTCGGGCTAGATCCGCCCGTGGCGTCCACCGTCAGTGTGGATTTCTTCGAGACGTAGTAGCCCTCGCTCGGGATGGAGACGACCGGCTCGGTCGTGGCCGCGATGGTCCCGCAGGCCTGCCAGTTCCACGAGACGTTGACCTTGCCCGAGCCGCCGCCCGAGATGGTCAGCGACGGCACGATAACGCCGGCAAAGCGCGGGATGAAGGTCGAGATCGATGCGATCTGCTTCGTGACCGAGACGCCTGACCCGGTTCCGCCGAAGCCGTTTGCCGTGTCGTCCGTCCAAGTGTGCGTGTACGGGTCGCCTGCGCCCGTCGTGGCCGGCGATGTCCACATCAGCGCCTTGAACAGCGCCGTCAGCAACTCGCTCGTTGCCTGGCCGCTCGGGCTCCCAGACCCCATCAGCGCCGTGCGCGTGACGCGGTCCTGAAAGATCGTCCCGTTGATCTGGTCGTCGATCTCGTCGGTGTGGGCCGGCGAGAGATCATCCGTGATGGCGAATGAGAGAGTCCCGGCAACCGCCGTCCCGAAGGTACTCTCGAACGCCTTGCTCCAGTAGATTCTGCTCTTGTCGCCGCTTGCCATCGTCCGTCACCTCACGAGGAGGCGTTCGCTTCGCCTCGCAGATTCACTCGGCACTCGACCGAGAACTGATAAATGCCCTGCACTTCATCGACCTCGGCGGGCTCTTCGTCCGCGTCGTTCGTCGTCTGGAGCTCCATCGACACCATCGGGTCGAGGTCCACAACGCGATTGACGCCGGAAGCCAGCCCGAAGAAACCAGCCGCCCCGTTGACCTCGCTGGCCGTGGTCAGTTCCTCGCCGACGGCTTGAGCCGTCGCCACGAGGGTATCCCAGGTCAGAGCCTCGTCATCGCTCTGATTGCCGATCTTGCGGAAGAAATGAACGCCCACGAGAAGCCGCATCCCAAGCTCACCGATCGGGGCGTCCGCAGCCGAGATGCCCTCACATCTCACGAACGCCTGCCGATACTCTTGGATGCCGCGCGTCAGTTTCTCGATGGGCCGGTCGGAGAGCCCGCGGGAGAACGTGACGCCAGCGTGCTCGGCGTCTTCAATGCCGGCAGCGTTGAGCGTGCGCTCGACGTTGTCGAGTACCAGGCGGACCATCTGCGGGCGAATCTTCGACATCAGCTCGCCTTCACGATCACGGGCCGCGCAGTCGCCGCGTGAAGTTTCTGCACCACCAATCGATTCATGATGGCGTGGATCGTCGAGGCGTCCTCTCGGGACAGGAACCAGAACGGGCGGCGCTCATGCTGAGTGCCGAAGTACGGTACACGAACTCCCGCCCGCAGGATGAGCGTGCGGTGAAGATGCTTGAGGAGAATGCGCTTGCAGTGAACGGCGCTCTTCAACATATCGCCCGCGTCCTGAAGCAGCCTCGACGTGTCGGAGAACTTTCGCCCGGAGGCCCGCTTCTTCCAGACCTTCTCGAACCCGGATTCGTTCAGAACCGCCTTCTTCGCCAGCGCGCGGAACTTGCCCGCGCTGCGCCCGCTCTTGACGCGACGCCGCCCCCGGAGCCGCCAGCGCGTGCCTTCCATCCGCCCGTTCGGCTTCTGCCAGACGGCAAAGCCCTTCCAGCGCACGCCGCGCCCGGAGCGCGTGTTAGGCATGTCGCCGACGGTCCCCATCTCGTTGACGAACTTATGCGCCACGCCTGTCATGTGGGCCTGCGCCGCGTTGCCGAACTCCTCGCTCTCGATCACCTTGTCCCACTCTGACTTGTAGGACCGGATGCGCGAGGCGAGGTCGTCCAGACTATGAGAGATGGTGAACCCGAACATCAGCCGATGGGCTCCTCTTCGACAGCAACATCAACGGCGACATCATCGACAACTTGCAGCAGCTTCGCACTCCGGCGGATGCTCTCCGCAACGGCTTCGCGCGGGAACTCGCCCGTCGGCGTGAACGTGTAGACCTTGCCGGCGACAAGCCCGCCCTTGACGATCTCGGCACAGCCCCACACGTCAAAGTCGAGTTGGATCGAATGCAGCGCGCGGACCTTGAATGGCTTTTCTCCCATCCTCACTTCACCTTCCCCACGACGATCGTTGCCGAGTACGTGCCCGTGACTTGCGCCGGATTGCGAAGCGCGATCGACGTCGCGCCGCTCGCCGTCAGGCTCTCCCAGTTGGGCATGTAGAGCCAGCCGCTCTCGGTGTTGGCGGCGAAAACGATCGAGTTGTACTTCCGGGTGTTGTTGGTGTAGACGTCGATGATGCCCGCGGTGTCGCCGCCGGCCCGGGCCGCGATGAGGTAAAGCGTCTCGCCGGCCGCGCCCGTCACGACTGCGATATCCGTGTTCGCCGCCGCGTTGGTGCGCGTGTAGCTCGAGGTCACGAACGTCATCGACTGACTGACGATCGACTGCTGAAGCCGCTTCGGCGACAGGCCGAGAAGATCCAGCGGGAGCGACTGCGCCACGACCGCCGGGGTCATGAACGTCAGGGCCAGAATCGAAGCAAGAAAGGTCTTCATACTATCCCTCATCACGCGGCGTATCCCTGCACGCCGGTCAGTGTAGCAGGCTCGGATTGATACCACGTCGCATCGCGCCACGAGAACCAGTAGCTGACGCTCGCGGCGTTGGCCTCGACATAGGTGTTGTCCCAGATGGCGATCGTAGACTGCGCCGCGTCGACGACCTTCCAGTACCTACCGGGCGCGAACGGCAGGCCAGCGCTGTCGAAGAGCTCCGCGCCGTTGGACTTGCGGAACTTCAACGGGTGGCCCGCGTCCATCACGAGCCCGCGATTGCGGAGCCGGTAGAGCCCCGTGGTCCCAAACTCGCCGAACTCCTGCGTGCCGCCGTCAAGCGTCGAACCCGTGAGCAATTCCGAATCGACGTACTCCATGAAGCTGTCGGCCAGCAGCGTTCCCCGCAGTTCCCCCGTTGACGGGTCCGCCCGCAGGATCTCATCCGCCATGCCGAACAACATCGTGGCCTGTCGGGTCTTGCGATTGCCGGCCGCGGCGATGAGCGCGAGCTCGCCCGCGGTGCGGAACATGACCCACCGCTTGACGGGCTCGGGCGTGTCCGGGTTCGTCGCCCCCGTTGCCGGGAACGGCGTGAAGAACCCGATGCCCGCCAGCATCCCGTCAATCTGCCGCGAGTAGCTCTGGATGATATCCGCGACACGATCGCCCGTCATCGGGTTGGCCGCGCCCGCGCCGATGCTGCTCGGCGCGATGTACGGCTTGACGTCCTCGCTCGTACAGTAGGCACGCGCGATATCCGATGAGCTGGGCGCAGTCGCCATTTACTTGCTGACGCTCCTCCGCGTGGTCGCCTTCTCGGGCGCGCCCTTCAGCTTCAGCATCAGATCGGCGAATCCGCCGCTGTCCGAATCGGTTGGCTCGCTGACGAGCTGAATCTCGAACGCGGCGGGCTTTCCTTCCGCGATCAGAACTTGGTTCTCCTCGTGCGCGCGCTGAGCAATCAACTTCGCTTCGGGGCCGGTGATGATGGTCGCCTGGTCCTTGAAGAACCGCGGCACACTCTCAACGCCCACGAAACCGCCGGTGCGCTTGTTCTCCGGCCCTTTCCAGGTGAGATTGAAGACGTGATAGTTCATAGATTCAAAGAGCCCTCGGGAGGTTGTAGCCGATCCTCCCGAGGGCTTGGTCGGCTTACAGGATGTTGAACAAAACCGTTTGGGCCGTCTCGGAGGCGATGATCGGCTTGAAGTCGCAGCGCAGGGTCGCCACGATCGCCTTCTGGTCGCCGAGGTCGAGGTCAACGACCTTGACCTGATAGCTCCGCTTCCACGCGATGAGGAAGTTGGATCGGTTGAACAGGACCGCGGTGGCCTTGGTCTTCGTCGTGTTGTCGTACACGCCAGCGGCGGTCAGGTTGGTCGGGCAGCCGTCCCAGAGGCCCAGCGCGTCCGTCGGGACGTTGCTTGTGCTGGCGTGGGTCGCGGTGCCGTTGCCCATCACGAGCCAGTTCAGGCCGAAGATGTCCCGGTTGAGGATATCGGCCTGGTACTTGCCCAGCGCGTCCGATCGAACGTTCCAGTAGCTCTGTGCGCTCGAGACCAGGAAGAGGTTCGAAGCCTGCTGCGGAACCGCGTACTTGCCGCAGTCCTGCATTGCCGAGTAGAGATCGGCGCAGGTCGTGGCGTCGCCGCCGCCGTCGATGCCGCCCGTGAACGTGTCGGCGCTCTTGCCTCCGTGCGTGCCGCGGTAGAAGTCGCCGCGAAGGCCGTTCCAGAGCAGGCGCGGGTCCTTCGTGCCGAGGGTGAGCGAGCCGCCCGAAGCGCTGATGTTGGCGCCGGCGGTGTTGGTCGTGTCGCCGTTGAGAAGCGCGTTGTCCATCGCGAGGCCGAGGCCCCGCTGAAGCGAGCCGCGGAGAGCCGCTTCGGCCGGGAAGAGGCTGTCGTCCTCGAACTCGCCGTTCCAGAAGATGACCGCCATCAGCTTGACCGGCGTCCAGGTCTGGCTGCCGCTCGTCGGGTCCTCACTGGTGTTGACGGTGTAGGCGTCGGTTGTGTTCGCCGCGGTCTTGAGGAAGCGCGCGTCGTTCAGGTTCGACGCGATGAAGCTCCTGAACCCGGCGGGGATGTCGATGCTCATGAACTTGTCTTGCAGCATCCCGGCGAGGCGCAGTTCGCGATACGGCTCGTGCAGGTAGTCGTTGCCGACGAGACCGGTGTCGGTTGCGGGGTCAAGCGCGCGCTGCTGCTTGACCTGCATCGCCACTGCGATCTGCCGGCCCGAAAGCCCGGCCGTCGAGAAGTCCTCGAGCCAGTGGCTCTCGGGCTTCTTGCTGATCTCTTCGCGCCGCCGGCTCATCGCCTCGCGGAGCGGTGCGATGCGCGACTGCATTTCCTTGCCGTCGATGCCGAAGGCGTCGTCAAGGAATTCGCTCTTGAGATCGAGCGACGCACTCGGGGAGTCGCCCCGCTTCTCGGCCTGGCACTGCTCCTCGCTCGTGAGGTCGCCCAGGTCGCGGCTTGCGCGGTTCAGGAGGAGATCCGCGGGGATGTCCTCGATGCGCTTGGTCTTGATGCCCAGTCGGTTCAGCCGCGCGAGATGCGCGCCGGCCAGAATCCGATGGACCTTCTCGGTCAATCCGTAGTTCATGCGGGCCAGTTGGGCCATTGTTCCTCAGCTCCTCTACTTGATGAACCGGGGCGGGAAGCTCACCGGCTCGATTGCGTCCTGCCCCCGGGCGATGATCTCGGGCTCGGCGTCGAGCTCGATCTCCCGCTTCGGCGGCGCCACGCGCAGCTTGGCGATCTCCTCCTGCACCCACCGACGGATGCCGGTCTCGAATCGCTCCATCATGCGCGTCAATTTGGAGACCTCGCCTTCCGTGTGCCGCTTCGCCAGCTCGAACGCGGGCGTCACTTTGCCGTCCAGGAAATCCACGACCTTGCGAATCTCTCGGGAGACCGTCTCGATCTGAGCGGCCATCTCCGAGCGGAGCTGAGGGATGGGGTCTTCCGTTTCGGGCTCGATCTCGGCGCGAATCTCGGCCTGCGGTTCCGGCGTGCTGGGCGCCTCGAAGAGACTGCCCAGCTTTTCTCCAGCGTGCGCGAGGACCTCGGGGGCGTCGAGAGCGGCGGGGACTTCTGCCGGGGTCTCTTCCATGACTTGTCCTTCTGCGAGCGCCTCGGGCGCCCGTCTGTAATTCTCGATCAGGGCCATGCCGTTGCTCGGCCGATCCACGAGCGAGATGAACGGCAGCGCCTCGATGCGGTCGATGACATCCGTGATCCCGGCCTGGATCTTCTCGCCGAGGCTCTTGGCGATGAAGAAGCCGATCGAAAGGCCCTTGTACGTGCCGTCTCGAATCTTCTCGAACGCACTCCGCGCGGCTTCGACGGCAAGATCGAATCGGAGCGTCGTCTTGACGCACTCGACTTCTTTCTCGTCCACCAGCCGAAGGACCTTCTTGGCTTCGACGATGGAGATGCCATCAACCGGCCGCTCGTCGTGCATCTGATCCACGCGGGCCGCAAGCGCCTTGGCGAGTACCTCGTCGGGGACGATGATCGTCCCGTGGCTGTCCTTGACGTCGCTTGATGCGTAGGCCTCAACGATGCCCTCGAGCGCGAGCTCTCGAATCTCGAACACGTCGGCCAGGACCGCCGCGCGCCGCTCGCCCCCGATCATCGTGCCGATCTCGCTCGCGCCCGGCTGACCGCACATCACGCACATGCCGCCCATGAAGCAGCCGCATCCTTTGCAGAAATTGGGCGGAACGTCCGCGCCGCACTTGGGGCACGCGACTACGCCGATATCGATCTCGCAGCAGGGACAGATGAATCCGCCCTCTTCCCGCTTGACGATCTCGGCCTCTCGCTCAACGCCATCCGCCGGCTTGATCCGTATCTTCATCGACCCTTCTCCTCGATCTCCTCAACGATCGCATCTTCCTGGATCGTCTCGGCATCAGCCCCAAGTCGGGGTCGGATTCCGGATCGCGCCGCGAACAGGCTTTTCCGCGAGTCCTCGGGAACAGGGATGCCCAGCTCCCGCATCCGCAGCAGGAATCTTAGGCGCCGTTCCTCCGACATATCATACTCCGTGGTCGTGCTCCGCGCAAGACCTCTTGCCGAAGCCGACTTGAATCAGTTTCATGGCGGACTGCACCCGGCCCTTCGGCGTCGGCTCCCACTCCTCGCCGACCATTATGGGCAGTAAAACCGATCGGCACTGCCAGTGTAATGGCGGCCTTGCCGCATCCAGAGCGGGATCATCAAGCCCTCGGAACGTCACATTGTCTAATTTCAGACACACTGCGGTAGTGGCGTCATCGATAATGGCCGAGAAGACGACCGTTTCAACGGCGCCCCCGCTGCCCTTGAAAACCCGCTCCCGCGCCAGATTGTAAAAGTCCGTCGCCTGCGTTCTGACCACAGTCGATACCAGCGTCTCCGACAGGAATCCGAACTTGTCCGTGAGGGCCTGCACGAAATCCTTCCGAGACCAGCCGGCCGAAAGCCCCTCGCGGAATGTCTTCTTCGCGATGCCTTTCAGGTCGCCGAAGACCTCGTCGAAGAATTCATCCGATGCCAGGTCGATGAAGTCCCCAACGTCGCCGCCGGTCAGGATCTCCTCGTCCATGTCCCCAAGCTGCGCGCGCGCCGCCTTCTTCATGAGCGCGGCGACTTCCTCTTTCGTGGCCGCTAACGTCTTCTCGAAAAACCCCTTCATTAACTTGCGGGCATCGACGATGACCGGCCCGCCGCCGGGCGCGAAGTTGTCAATCTTCTGAAGCGCTTTCGCCGCGGCCGCGTCGTCTCGAGCGGACGCCAGCGAGATCGCCGGGTAAATCTCCGCGAGCTTCTTGCCCAACTTGCCGGTGATCGAATCGAGCCCGTCGCGAACGACTGCGGCGAGTTCGGCCTCGTAGTCTGCCAGCATGGACTTCGCGCGACGCGTGTCGAACCGGCGGACGAACAGCGACCCCGCGACGCGGACCTGCCCCGCAACCGGCGCCACGGGCTCGATGAACTCCACGAAAGCATCTCCACCCGAAACCGGCGGCAGGCCTTTCGCCCCGCGGTGCTCGTTGATGGTGATGTCGCCGGCCTCGAGGTCGTACTGGTAGATCGGCTGGAGCTGCGCCTTGCTCGCCGGCAGGTCCGCAAGCGGCGCCAACTCGGGATTCAGTTCCGCCCGCGCCGCGTTCAGATCGTCGAGCCGCCGGCTGTCGAAGATGCCAAGGTCAAAGCCCTTCTCGTAGACCCGCGCGATGATCTCCCGGCTCTCCTCGCTGGTGTTGATCCGCGCGCTCTTGAGCCGGAAATCCCAATCGGTGATCCCGAAGCCCTGGCGGATGACCTGCTTGGTGATGGCCTCTTCGACGGTCTTGACCCGCGGCAGGACTGCGTTGGTGATCAACTCATACCAGGCCTGCTCGCGCTCGCCCTTGCCGCCCAGGTTTCCGCCGCGCTCCTGCGCCACCAGCCGCGGATCGACGCCGAAGACCGCGCAGATGTCATCGCGATTGAACTTCTGGATATCGAGAAGCTCCACGCCGGACTTGTCCGCGCTCGGCGCCTTGTCCACTGTCATGCCCGAGTGCAGGACGATGGACTTGAATCCGGTCTTCGATGACGAGAAGGCTTTGCTGATGTACCGCGCCCAACTCTCCGCGATCGACTTGGAATTTGCGACGCCTTGCGGCAGCGTGAAGACCAGACCGATCTTGCCGCCGCTCGTAAAGAAGCTATGCAGATACTGCCCCGCATGAATGTTGGTCCCGATCGGCACGCGGAGCATCTCGACCGGCGAGACCGTGAAGATGCCACGCTGGACGATGCCGGCAAGCTGGAGCCAAAGGATTTGTTCCCAGTCGAAATAGATCGGCTTCTTCTGCGCGCCGCCAACTTGAGAAGTGTTCTGCCGAAGCTGCGCCCACGCCGGCGATTGGAAAAGCCCCTTCTCGTCCAGCCGCGCACGCATCCGGCCCTGGCTCGGAATTGGATAGATCGCGCCCGGCTGGCGCCCGTAAGGCGTCCGCTCGTTCGCGATCTGATTGAAAGCGATCTCGCTCAAGTACCGATTCGCCAGCACTAGCGCCGGCAGAATCGACCCAAGGATCTGGTCCATCGACAGGTACGGGTGGCAGCTGGAAAAGAAGGCATGCAGCGCCGCGCCGTCGGCCTCGCTTGGCTGCGCGATCGGCTTGCCGTCGGCACCTTGCGCGGGCGCAAGCTCCCACCCCCCATAGCGCATGGCCTGCGAGATGATCTGGACGCAGGCCGAGACCGTCGGGTTCGACAGCCAGAGCTGGAAGAAGTCATCCCACCCGTTGAGCGGCTGCTCGAGCCGTAGCCAGTCCGTCGCGCCGCCGGGGCGGTACTGCTCCCGCTCCTCGCGCTCGTCCTCGATGTAAGTCCCCGGGCCGGAGACTGCCACATCGGCCTTCGGCGCGGGCAGCGATTCTATCTCTCCGCGCACCACGCGGAGGACCAGGTCGCCGTGCCGATCGAAGACCGGGACGGTCGTTTCTCCGCCCGGCATCTGCGCCAGTTCCCGCACGAAGTCCGCAAGCGCCGAGCGTGTCGTCATAAAATCACTATACCACCGGCATTTCTGCCGCCAGGCGGGAACTCCTGCCACGCGAGATAATCGACGCCGTCGGCGGCGTGCGTGCGCTTCGGGTCCCGGTTATCGAGCGCGCCAAGATGCCAGCCGATCGTTTCGCGATCGGCAACGCCTTCTTCGCAAGCGTCGGAGTAGACGAGATGGACCTCGCCGCGGGCATTGTGAAAGAGCCCGTTGGCGACGTTCACGCGGTCGCGCTGGCGCGGGTTCGCAGCCGCAACGCGAAGATCCGTGAATCCGAACTCGCGCAGCAGCGCGAAGTCGGAACCGTCGACGGCGGCCGTCGTCTCCCGGCGGCCCGTCGCGTCCGGGTAAACCGGCGTGTCGCACGGCCGTTGCCAGCCGATCGCAGCCGCAATCGCGCCCGCCATTGCCAGCGTGTCGGCCCGGTGCATGACGAGCTCGCGCAGGACGTGGATGCAGCCGGGGAGCGTATGGCCGAGCGGGCAAACGCCATAGAAAACCTGGCAGAGCGAGGCGATGAACGGGTCGACGTTGAAGTCGAGCGCCACGGACCAGCGGACACCGGGCACAGGCTGCAAGCCGGGGATGACATTCCGGCTCCGGCGGAAAGCGTAGTAGGCGAGCCCAGACTGAGTGTTGACGAATCGCCCGTGGATCTTCTCCTGCACCAGCAGCGCGTCATACGAGCCGGCCATCGATTCGGCGTAACCCGCGGGGCAGCTCGGGTTGTCGGTCGTCTTCCCGAAGATGACGCGCGAGCCTGGGATCGGGCTCGTGATGAACCGCTTGCCAAGCCAGTTGCCGATGCCTTCGGGCGTGCCGACGTAGGCGAGTTGCCGGAGCCGCGCCCGCGAATCCCGGAGGCGCGACAGCACGACCTCATGAATCTTCGGCGGCTGGATGCCGGGCTCGTTGACGACTGCCGCCGCCCACGTGACGCCCTTGATCGCATCGGGCTCCTCGCCCGATGCAAGGTCGAAAGCCCACCCGTACCGCGGCACGAGGATCTCCCGCTTCTGCGAGTTGTACTTGTACGGAACGCCCATCTCATCGCCGAGGATCTGGTCGAAGAGCCGGACGATGTCGCGGTCGACCTGGCGCCAGGTCGCGCCCACCATTCCGATCCGGCAGCCGGGCGGGTTCTCCTCGGCGTAGACGATGCCTTGCCGATCGCCCGCGTAGGTCTTGCCCATTCCGTAGCCGGCCGACAGCAGCTTTACAGGCGCGACAACGTTGCGGATAAAGCGCCACTGAGGCGCCGAGAGCGGGAGCAAGCCGGCGCCCGAGGCAGAGCTGCTATTCGGTATCAACTGCGCCTGCATCCGAACCTTCGACCAAATCAGGAGTCGATATATCCAGCGTGTCGTTTGCGTCGTTTGGCGCATCGACGTCGGCTGCGCGGATATCGTCGCCAGCATTTTCATCATCAGGATTTGATACGTCAGGATGCGGCGCGCCGAGAAGAGAGCCACGGACAGACGGCCGATCCGACGAGCCCGCGAAATGGTCAACTTCCCTGAGCCCAAGCGCCACGGAATCGACCTCGACCGCATTTCTGAGCGCAACCGCCAGCTTTGAGATATCCGACACGCTAAGGTCAGGCTGCGCGAGCTTCTTCGCAATGCGGGCCTGAATAGCCTTCGACAACTGCGCGTGCCGTTTCGGCGCATCGGCTCGTAGGATCGCCATCTCTTTAGCATTGGCAATGACAGCCTTAGAGTGCGCCGCCGCGGCGGCCTCTTCCCGAGCCCGTCCGATGTGCGCCAAGAACCGCGCGCGCTTCTGCGGCCACGTCTCGCCGTGGCCGTCAATGTCTGTCCGGAGTCCTGTTCGCCTTGCAACACCTTCGGACCATCGCTGGAGTGTCCGATGACACGCCTGCCATTTCACGGCAAGCGTTCTGACGGCGATGCCCGGCTCGGGACTTTCGACATATTCCTGCTCTGGCGTCGTATACGGACTGCCCGGCGGAATGACGAAAGCCGGCCCGGTCTTACGTGGTCGCTTTTGCTGCGGATGCATGACGCTCGTACCTGGCGCGGATGACGTCGCAGTAGTGCGGAGAAAGTTCCACGAGGAAAGCGCGGCGGTCAAGGCGATCCGCGGCGATGAGAGTGGAGCCGGAGCCGCCAAACGGGTCGTAGACGATCTGGTCGCGAATGCTGCTGTTGCGGATCATCGACTCGATCAGCTCGACAGGCTTCATCGTCGGATGCTCTGGGGATGCCTTCGGTCGCGGCACGGAGAAGACGGAGGTTTGCATCCGGTCGTCGGTGAAGTAATGCGAGCCGTCATCCTTCCAGCCGTAGAGAATGTTTTCGTGCTGAAAGTGATAGTCAGCGCGGCTGAATGGCGCTGTATCCTTCACCCAAACGAGATGCCATTTGAACGTGAATCCACTCCTGTCAAATGCGCAGATCGCATTGGCAAGCATGTTGCTGGTGCCGGCGGCGGCATAAACACTAGCACCAGGAGCACATCGTGCAGTTTTGAACGCCTGCCGAATCAAATCCTCGGTTGCATCTGGAGTAAGATTGTCGTTTAGAACCGCTTTGCCATCACTACGGCGGCCATACCCAGCCGCATTGCAATCGGCATCTACCGAAGCCAAGTCGATGCCATACGGCGGGTCCGTCCAGATCATCCCCGCCAATTCATCGCCGAATAGCCGCCCCACCAACGCCTCATTCCGGCAGTCGCCGCACGCCAGTCGATGCGGCCCCAGCTCGTAGACCTCGCCAGCCTTCGACCGCGCCTCGACCTCTTGCGGCAGCGCGTCCGGGTCATCGCCGGTATCCGCGCCTGCCCCCGCCGCATCCAGCAGCCGAGAGATATCCTTCTCGTCGAACCCAGTCAGCGACTGCAAATCATCCGGCAACCCCGCCAGAAGTTCCGCGAGCTTCGCGTCGTCATACTCGCCCATCAGCGCCGGGTTATTGAGTGCGATGTTCAGCGCCCGCTCCTGGTCCTCGCTCAGGTCAAGGTGCCGAATCGGCACTCTCTCGATCCCGATGTCGATGGCTGCTCGAAGCCGCTGGTGACCGCTGACGACCAGACCCGTTCGGCCATTGACCAGAATCGGATCGACCAGCCCGAACCGGCGAACCGAATTCTTCAGACGCTCGTAATTATCCTCATCGATGATCCGCGGATTGTACGGCGCAGGCTGCAAGCTGGAAGCCGCAACAAGCGTTGCTTTCTCATCTGGCTTGGATTGGTTTTTGTTTTTTTGCATCGCAAAACGATAGGAGTTAGACTCTTCTCACTGCTTCAGACTTATACCGCATCTTGCACCGCAAAAACAACGGCGGCGTGATGCGCTGGTTTGGGGTTTGGGGATGGGTTGCTGTGGATGGGTTGGTGTGATGGGTCGCGGCGCGATGGCGGCGCGATGGCGGCGAAGATTACGGGACGATGCGAAAATTCATGAGTGGCCGGAAAGCGATCGATCTCGCCAGCTTTCGCGTCGCGACCCTTCCCCCCGCCCCCCGCGGATTCGATCAGCGAATCGTCACGCCACCATCGCGGCGATCAGCGTACCATCGCCGGCGAGCTCGGCACGGTGATCGACGATCTCTCGTCCGCCGCGCCCGCACCCGCAGAATTCGGGATACTCCTCACACGCGGGGCACGGCTCGCACCGGCATGCCGTGCGTGAGGCGTATCCGGCAGTGGAGAGGCGGCATGCGGGGCACGCCTCGCCCGGGTCCGCCGGCCCGAGAGTCCCGGGGGGCGCGAGCGCTGGCGCTGGCCTGCCACCCACCCCGCCCCGTGGCGCCCGCTGGCCGGTCGTGCTGCCCCTGGACCCACCGATACCGGCGCAGCGGTCGGCTGGCGAGGCGTCGGGCCTTGGAGAGCCCGCCATGGCGTCGGCCGGCGACGGCAACGGCGAGCTGGAATCGATCTCGAGGAGGCTGTCGGCCCATCGACTCAAGGCGCGGTCAGAGTACCGCCGGAGCGCGTCGATGATTTCCGGTGGCTCGGAGCCGGAAGATGAAAATTTTTCGGCCCAGGCGGCGGCGAGGATTCCGACGGAATGAAATTCTTGCGGGGTCAAAAGTGACTTAAGGTGCGGAAAATTGGGGCGAGAGCCGGGGGGGTGGCAGGTTGTTGGCAGGTTGTTGGCAGGTTTGGGCTCCAACCTGCCAACACCAGAACCGGCATCAGCACTGGGTTCTTCGTGGGTGTTGGCATGGTTGGCAGGTTGAGTCGAACCTTTTCCGGACATGCGGCCGCATGCGCGCGCGATATATACGTGCCCGGGCGGGCGCCCGGGCGTGCGCGCATTAGGAGAAAGTTCTTCAAAACCTGCCAACGTTGCCAACGGGTCCTGAGAAGCCGCACCAGGAGCGGGATTACGTGTTGGCAGGTTTGAGCCAAAGGTTGCCAACAACCTGCCAACGTTGCCAACGATTTTTTCGTTCGGAGTTTGAAAAGTTTCCTGGCAACCTGCCAACCCTGCCAAGGTTGCCAACTGGAGCGGCTTTCCGTGGCCCTGATTTTCTTGTTCATCTTTCTGAAAAGTTTCGCCGCAACCTGCCAAGGTTGCCAACGTTGCCAATTTTGCGCTATCGTCCTGGGCTGTCATTCGCTCTCATCTCCTTCGTTCCGTCGGCCGAGAGCGAGTCCGTAGTGCGTTCCCCAGTCACCAGCATTCTTACCACGAAACTGAAGAATGCCTAGCTGCTTCATTCGCATCCCGAACTTCGTCGTTGACATGTGCCGGTGGCACGTTGACGTGGCCCAGGTTTTGAAGTCCTCGAAGAGAATCGAGGACTGGGTGAAGATCCGAGGGTCGGTGACGGGGTGCGTATTCTCTGCGGCCCACTGGGCGATCGGGTCAGCGTTGAGCTTCCAGTCAGCCATTGCCCGCGTGGAGGAATCCGGGACCGTGAAGTGGTGCGATGCGAGGACCCGCTGAGCGCCGCGGATGGCCCAGGCGGCGATGGCGCCGTGCTCGGCGGCGATCAGTTTTTGGGCGAGGTCCGTGATGCGGCGGTCCTTCGGGACGACGCGCTCGAAGGGAACGATCGTGAAGCGCCGCCAGAAGGCGGGCGTGAGGTCGTCAGTGCCCGGGAGCCGATTGCAGGCGAAGACGTGGCCGGCCTCGGGCCGGAAGTTGAAAGGCTTGCCGTAGGGCGGCCGGACGGATTTTAGGTCGCCGGAGATGACGTTTTTGACGACCTCGGAGGAGATGATGGAGGCCTCGGGGAGCTCGGAGACGATGTTGAGGCGCTTTCCGACGAGATGGGAAAGGGCAAACTGGTCGTGCCAGTCCTGGGGCGCGACGGCGGCGATTGATGTCGGCGGGAAGAGGGACGATAGAATCTCGAGGTAGGTCGATTTCCCGTTGTGACCCGAGCCGGTGAGGACGATCGCGACGGAGTATCGCGGGGCGAGGCCGAGAAGCGTGATGCCGGCGTGCTCCTGGAGGAGCTGGATGCATGCGATGGCGGAATCGTCGGTGCCGAGGACGTCGGCGAGGAAGGCATAGAAGGCGACGGGGTCGACGTCGGGGTCGTAGGCGATGGGGAGTGAGAAGCGAGCGCGGTGGTCGGGCGAGTGCGGGTTGAGGGTGGCTTCGATTGGGGAGACGGAGAGGAAGCCATTCGTGAAGACGATGCCGGGTGGCGCGTCGTGGAAGAAGTCGGTGTGGGTGGCTTGGTCGTGAGCGAGGGAGATGGATCCGCCGACGGCGCGTGCGGAGATTTTCAGGGGTTTTGTTTTTTCCTGGCCGTTGCGGTCCTCGCCGGCGTAGATAGGCGAGCCGGCGAGTGACTGGATGATCGAGGACTTGCGATCGGCGGGGATGGCGGACCAGAGGCCGGTGTCGGGGCGGTACTGGTAGAGATCGCCAGCGTCGAATTTTAGGGGTGCGTCGGGCGCGCGGAGACGGGCGAGGAGGATGGTTGCGAGTTCGACTTCGTCGCCGCGGTCGAGGGCGGGGCGATAGATGGATGGGGCAGTGGCGGCCTGCGTAGTTGCGGGTGTCGTTGGGCTTGTGGCGGTGCCAGCGGTGACGATGGCCGTGGTACTGACTGCTGCTGTTCCTCCTGATGTGGGATCGATTCCGCTGTAGAGCGGTTCCCGGGCGCCGTCGTCGATGGAGTGGCGCAGGACCGAGGTAATCTCGGATGGGGGCAGGCCGATGGCGGCGGCGGCGGCGCCGAGGGTTGCTTCGACCTGGGCGCGGTCGATGCGGCCGGCGCCGACGAAATGGCCGGCGAAGAAGGCGGCGCGGTTGAGGGCGTTGTTGCGGTCGCCGGAGGATGAAGAGATTAGGCGGGCGGCGGCGCGGGACAGGGCCGTGATGGCGCCGCGATCCTCGCCTGGCGCTGCTTTGGCGGGGCTGATGTACGTCGATGGTGATTGCCGCGCATGCTGGTTTGACGCGGAGTCATGACGCGGCGATGACGCGGATGACGCAGACGGGGTGAGCGCGTCAAAGTCCGATCGTGAGTGGGTTTCGGATGGATTGAGATATTCCAACACGATCGGCTTCGGCGTCGTCGGGTCCTTCCGGTTTGTCAGTCCCGGGAGCGGGACGCGGAGGATGCGGGATGGGTTTACAACGGACGGGTCCGAGTGGAGCGCCGCGGCGATGCGGGCGTTGAGCTCGGCGGCGTCGGCGCTGGCGATTGGCGCGTTGAGCGTGAAATAGGCGTGCAAGCCGTTGCCGGAGTGGACGATGGCGGACGGCTGCATCGGGAAGGCGGCGAGCTGGGCGCGTGCCGCGGCTTCGGGCGTGTCGTGGCCCTCGCCGTTGCCGTTTGAATAGAGCTTGAAATCAAGATCGGCCCAGAGCGCGCCGACAACGGGGACGTCGCGGTCTCGGCCGGCGTGGTGGCTCCGTTCATGGCGCTTGGAGCGAGGCGCGACGCCGTAGTAGACGGCGAACCCGGCGGCGTGTAGGGCCGGGGCGCGGGCGACGATCCAAGCGGCGGCGGCGGCCGGCGAGGAGTGGTAGACGGAGATCGGCCGCGGCGGGTCGGGGTCGTCATCGTCGGGCCGTGGCTCGGGGAGCGTGCGGACCTCGGTGAAGAGGTTTTCCGGGACAGGCCCGTGCGCGGCGTGGATGAACTCCGTCAGCGTTTCGGCGAAGGAGATGCCGCGGTCGAACGGGGCCAGGGCCGGGGGCGTAGTGAATGGCGCGGCGGCGTCATGCGGCTCGCTCGTTGTTTGTGGTGGTGCTGTCGATTCGATGTCCATTGGTTTCTTCTTCCCAGAACATTCGGAGGATCTTTTCGGTTAGCGCCCAAGCATCATCGCGAGTCGACGCGAAGAAGACATGGACGCCGTAGCGGATGGACCAGCGGATGAGAGAGCCGAGAATGGAGTTCGGGTGGATCTTCGAGAACGCCGGCGGAGCTTGACGGATCGATGGGATGTCGGCCTCGATGACGATGGCGGCGTAGCGGTAGGAAGAGAGGCGTTCGAGCTCGCGTAAGAAACGGTCCCGGCCGGCGCCGACGGTCGAGAAGAGATCGGTTTTCGACTTCCTTTCCAGGCTGACGCGGTCCTCGAATCCTCTCAGGCTGTAATCGCCCGAGCGGAGCGTGCCGCGGATGGCGCCGGCGATGGGGAAAGGGCGCTGCTCGCGAGTATCGATTACGACGGTGTATGGCCGATCTCTGCCGTCGCCGCCGGCACTCTTGGCTGCACTCTTGGCTGCACTCTTGGCGGTTCTATCTCCGGACTTCTTCTTCACGCCTTCGGCTCGCTTCCATCGTCCTTTGCTTCGGCAGCGACAGCAATCCCGTACCGATTCGCGGCGGCGTCCAAGACCGATTTCGTGTCGGCGGCGACCTGCTGCGAGGTCGAGATGGCGCCGCGCATCAAGGTCTCGAGGACGATGGCTTTCAAGTCCTGCCCGGGCTCGAGTTCTCGGAGCTTGATATCTTCTTTCCACGACGCGCCGGACTTGGACTTGACGGGCGAATCGTTGTCCTGGAGGGACATGGTCACTTTGAGCGTGATGGACATTTGAGTTATTCGCTCCTTTGGTACGGCGATGATGGCGATGAGCCAGAAAAAGATCAAGGCCCGTCCCCGACACGCTAGCACGTGCGGGGATGAGCCTTGATGGGGGTGCTATTTTTCGGGTCGTTGCTAGCCGGCCCGTTGCGATATTTTAGATCTCTGTGGGATGGGTGTCAAGGCTAGTCGGCGCTGCTCGACGCGCCGCCGCCGTTCGCCGGTAGGACTTCGCCCGCGACGAGCTTCGCCTTCCGGGGCCTACCCGCCTTGCGCTTCGGCTGCGGTGCTGGCGGTGCAGCCTTCGCGGCGGTCGCGCCTCGGTGCCGGTGCGGGCACGGGGCGGCGGCGACTGCGGCGGTGAACGCCTCGGCCACGTCGAGCATCGCGTCGGCTGCGAGGCCGCAGTCCTGGAGGCGGCGCATGAGGGCGATGAGGTGATCGGTGAGGGTCAGTGGGGGCATGTACTGGATCAGTTGCTTGGTCATGGGGTGTCCTTTCGCGGTCACGCCGCGTCGGTGGTGGTGTCGAAGTTCAGCCTGGGTTGGTCGAAAATCAGTTCTCCGGTGTCGGCGTCTACAGTGTCAGCTCCAGCGATCCGGGCGCGAGCCGTCTGCACATGAACGGCATCGCGCTCGACCAGCACGGCGTTTCGTTGCTCGATCCTGGCAGCGATTCCGGTTGAGCCCGATCCAGCGAACATATCCACTACGGAGCCGCGCGGTGGAACCACCAATCGAATCAGGTGCCGCATTAGTGCCACCGGCTTTTGACACGGATGGAGGAGGCGGCCGAACGATGATGCTGTGAGCGGTTCGATCCAATAGTTCGTTGGCTGGCCGCCGCCCCACCAGAGCATGCGCCCCGGCTTGACGCAGTAGATGGCGACCTCGATACCGCTGCGGAAGTTCTTGCGTGGATTCGGTGGTGGGTTCGACTTCACCCAGTAGAAGGATTGACGCGCTCGGAAGCCAGCGGCGATGGCGTGATCGCGGGCAGTCGTGATCTCGACCATATCGCAGAAGCTGATGATTGCCCCCCCCGGCCGAAGGATACGGAAGCTCTCCACGAAGTGCCCATGCATTGCTTCGAGATCCCAGTCCCCGAAAGAAACGGACGACACAATGCCATCGCCGGAACCGGACTTCTGCACCTTTCCCTGCCCGCTGATTCCGTAGGGCGGGTCCGTAACAACTGCATCCACACTCTCATCGGCGAGCGGAAGCGCGCGGGCGTCGGCTTGGATGAGTAGCACGCTCACGGTTTGCACCCGTCCTTCGCCTTCGCCGCGCGCCGTGCGGAATGTTCCGTCACCACATCGCGGCAGTCGTCGCCCGAGAGGACGGCGATGCCGCGCCCCATGAGCTTGGCGGAAACGACGTGCCACGGAAACGGCGAGGCGAGGGCCAGCAGTGGACGGCCCTTGAGGACTTTGTCGCGCTCGGTGGTGATGGACTCCGCGATCCGGCACACCGGGCAAGGACGGCGAGGCCCGCAGCGGGCGCCCATCGCTAGGCTCAGCTCGACCGGCGAGCAGGCAAAGGCGGTCATAGATGGTCCTTCCCCTCAAACTCTGGATTTTTCAGCGCCGCGACAAAACACACTAGGCACAGCGAGACGCTGACGCCGTGCTCGCAGATTCGCTCGTATTCGATTCGGCTGTAGGCGCTGAGCGGCTTGAGCGGCAGGCGAGGCTTGAGCGGCGGCGACCACTTGGAGTAGGGAGAGGAGGAGGATGGTGGTGTCATTCGTCATCCATCGCCCCGTACATGTCTCCGCAGCCTCGGTGCAACTCAGCCCATCCGATTAGCACCGTCATGTCTTCCGCCTCGATTGGGTTGTTGACGTTGACGGACTTGCCACAGCCCTTACACCGCAGCTCTGGGCCGTTCATTCCGACGCCGAAGACGAACCACATTAGTAGAACGCCGAACTCAGCTTTCACTTTCTCTCATCCGCTCGTCCCGCAGCCGCGCCCGCGAACTCCGCGCGCAGCTTCGTGCAGCCCCAGCAATCGCATCGGCAGCCGTCTGGTTCCCTTGCCTCCTCGAAGTGGGAGCGCCAGGAGGGATCAAAGGCGGGCGTCATCACAACCTCACGCTCCTCGCAATTGAGAGCAGTAGCTCCATGAATTCCAATGGCGTTGCGCTCGCCTCGCGCTTCGAAAGACGGGGGCGGTCCTCCCATTCGGATGTGCGGTTCGCCGCGTAGCTGATGAGCGCCGAACCACTCTTCTTGCCTGTCGCCAAGTCCTTGCGTGAGGCGACACCCCATATCCGTGCTCTCTCTCTCTCTCGACTGTCTCTCCAGCGCACGGGCTGGAGTTCTCGGCTAAAGGGAACGACCACCGCAGCTCTGGCAAGTCCTCGGCTGCGATGCCGTAGGCGTAAAGCCATGTCGCTTTTCTGGCCCTGTGCCCGTAGTGCATTTGCGCAACAGCCGCCGACCAACCTCCGCAAATTCCACGTTGCCAGCCGTGAGACGCCGGCACCGGCAAACCGAACGCTGGCCATGCATCGGAGAAGGCCGGATGTTCCAGCACGCCGCCCCAAGTGCGAACGGCGTTCAATGCCGCAGCGAAACAACCGTCGTCCTGGCCGCGCTTCAGGTGCGGGTAGCGAGCTTGGACCAGTCCCGCCAATCGGCACCATCGAGAGCATGGCGGATGCGCGACGACCGGATGCGGGCCCGCGTAGGTACGTGCGTCGAGAGTTACGTTCCACATCTCCACGCCGGGCGCGTTGGCGTAGCAGCCGCGAGGATCGACGTAGAGCGCCGCGACGGTTCTCATCGATCACACTCTTCCAGCACGACGATCCCGATGTGCTGGCCCGGCTTCGTCCAGACGTAGAAGTTCCAGAGGCGGTTGTCGGTCGTCGCCACGGTCGGAAAGTTCGACACGCGCAGCAGCGTCCCGCCCACCAACCGACTCAGCGGGTCCGACGAGTACGCGCGCTCTGCATCCGCTGCTCTCGTGTGCCGCGCGGCAGCCATCACCTCGGCCCGCGTCTCGGTCTTCAGCCCCGGTATCGACGGCCGGCCCTTCGCGGCCACTGGCGACGGCAGCGCGAGCGAGGCGGCGAGGAGCAGCAGGACCGCCAGCATCGGGGCCCCGCTCGGCCGCCGCCGCGACTGCCACGGCCCCGTCCGGATCGGCGTCCCGTGCTCCGCCAGCAGGTCCAGTATCGGCCGCGCATCCGCCAGACGGTACGCCTCCGCCAGTTCGTCCGTAGTCGAGCCGACCCGGTAGGCGTGGCAGATCGCGCAGACACAGATGTCGCCGATCATCTTCTGTGCGGGAAGCCACTTCTTTCTCACTTCTCCAGCCTCGCCTTCGGTCGCCCCTTCCCGCGCAGCGTGACGCCAGCTTCTTTCAGTACCTGCCTGAGAAGCGCCGGTCCATGCCGGAACTCCAAGGCGGCGGCAGCCAAGCTCCCGCCCTTACCATAGAATGCGACGATCTTCCGTTGCTCTTGCTTTGAGATATTCATAAGCCTCCAGAGGAATCATACTCTACCGCGCCGCCGTTGGCAAGCCCCGCATTCGGAATCCTTCCAGAAAAGAATCTGAAAGAAAGTCGAAAAAGAGATTGCGGTTTCCACCGTGGCGGAATTATACTTCTCCTGTGGGCCACGGACGGGTGGCCTGCAAAACGTGAGGAGAGACACGATGAATGATGCGAAGATCGAGAATGCTGCCGCCCGCCGCTGGGCACCGCTCGCTCCGGTGCTGGAGCCGCAGATGGACGGGCTGATGACGCCGGAAATCCGATGTCTCTACCGACGTCTCTACTGGGAGAGGCGGTACTACCGATCGGGCTGCTGTACGCCGCGTGAGCGCCGCGAATCGCGGGCGCTCCAAGCGCGTCTCGCGATCGAACTGCATGCGGCGAGCGGGCGACTGTCCGCGGAGTGGACGAAGCGCGTCCACCGGGAGGTGCGCTGATGGTCGGCTGGTATCCCGACGATCAGCCGCCGTTCGCTGAGCCGTGGAAGCACGTCGACGTAGATCGCGGGTCGTTCGCTCACGCCTGCGGGCACCGTGCCGCTGGTGCTGGCCTCTCCGAGCGGTCGATCGATATCCGGCAGGGCGAGGATTGCGATGCATGTATGCAGGCCGCCGTCGAACGCGACATCGCGGCCGGCCGGCGAAACTCGGATGGGACGCCGCGATGACGACTTTCGCCAACATGAAGATCCAGACCGCGACTGACGAGCGAACGGGCCGCCAGATGTGGCTCGCAGCATCGCCCGACCTCGCGAAGCCCCGTCTCTCTTACTCGCAGCTTTCCCTCTATCTCCGCTGCCCGCGGCTCTACCAATATCGCTACATCATGAAGCGGAAGCAACCGCCGACTCCCGAACTCGCCCTCGGTTCCGCGTGGCACGCTGGGCAGGAAGCGAACCTCTCGCAGAAGATCGTCAGCGGCCGGAATCTTCCAGTAGAGGAAGTCGTCGATGCGTTCGTCGATGCGTTGCGGGCTGGGCTCGCGGCGAGCGGAATGGAGTCATCTGGCGATTGGCTGGAGGAAATTGGGATCGAGATGACGCGCGTGTACCACGCGGAAGTGGCGTCGCAGATCGAGCCCGTCGCCGTGGAGCAGTCCTTTCTCGTCGGCCTAGGCGCCGACTACCCATTCACGCTCTACGGCCTCATCGACGTCATCGACACCGCCGGCACGATCATCGATCACAAGGGTTACTCACCGACATCCTACGCGAAGGCGCAGAAGTCGATCCGCACGGACCACCAGCTCACGACGTATGCGCTGGCGTACCGGGCCGCAACGGGGCGCGAGGAATCCGGACTTGCATTCGGCGTCGCGGTGAAGGGCTCCCCGGTGACGACCGACGTTATCCGCACCGTCCGCACCCGCGGCGATATCGACTGGTTCCTCGGGATGGTCGAGCAGGTTGGGCTCGGGATTCAGGTCGGCGTGTTCCCGCCCAACGCCGATACGTGGGCTTGCTCGCCGCGATGGTGTCCTGAATGGCAGTCCTGCATGGGGCATCGGGTTGGCATTTAGACAGAGTTACTCCAATGACTACTACGACAATGGAAACGGAAACGACAACGGAAACGAAGGAGAAGATGGACATGAAAGCAGAATTCCAAGGCGTGACGATGGGGCACGGCAGGATGGGCGGTGAAGTAGCGCCGCCAGACCCGACGAACGGGGAGCGGCCTCCGGTGGCTCCGCCCGCGCCTCTCGTTCCCGCTGCGCCCGCCGCCGCGCCTCTCGTGGCGCTCCCCTCGCCGCGTCCGGTGGCAGTCATCCCCGACGACTGCCCATTCCTCCCCGCGGCCAAGCGCCAGCCGCGCGTCAAAGGCTTTTTCTACGGCGCGACCGGCTCTGGAAAGACCACGACCGCGCTCCAGTTCCCGCGCGCCGCCGTCATCGACCTGGAGGGCGGAACCCAGCCGTATGCCTCGCGCTTCCCGTTCCACGTCCTTCCCGCGGACGCGACGAACACCGTCGGTGGGCTGGAGCAGGCCGTCCAGTGGCTGCTCACGCACCGTCACGACTTCGCGACTCTCGTGATCGACCCGATCACCATCATCTGGGACATGTGGCAGCGCCACTGGAGCGACATCTTCCTCACGCGCAAGCAGGACACGAAGTATTTCAAGCACGAATACTACGACCTGCAGCCGAAGGACTGGATGCCGATCAAGGCGCATCTAAAGGCGTTCATGCGGCGCCTGATGGCGCTGGACATGAACATCATCTGCACGGCCCGCGAGAAAGACCTCTACGCCGACGGCAGCGTGATGAAGAAGATCGGCACGACCTTTGACGGCGAGCGGTCGTTCCCGTACCTCTTCGATCTAGTCGCGCACTTCGAGGTCCAGCCCGACGGCACCCACACGGCGACAATCGAAAAGGACCGCTGGGGCAAGATCCACGAGCGCGTTATCCCTGCGACCTACGAAAGCATCGCGCTGGCGTTCGGCCCTGACACGTTGGCTCGCTCGGCGGATCCGCTGCCGCTCGCCACGTCAGACCAGGCCGCCGAGATCCGCCGGCTCTTCGATGAGACAGGGATGACGCCCGACCAGATCCACCGCGGGCTCACTCGCTACGAGGTCGAACGCGTGGAGGATCTCCGAGAGGAGGACGCAAGGAAGGTACTCGCGGGGCTGGCGAAGCTCCCGAAGAAGGCAGCGGCTGCCGCAGCGTGAAGCTCAGAACATGAATCACAGGAACGACGACTACGGAAACGGCTACGGCCACGACTGAACGAAGGAGAAACAGACAACCATGAAAGCAAAATTCGGCGGCGTCAAGGAAGCCTCTGGCTTCGACCCCATCCCGGCGGGAACCTACCGATGCATCTGCGTCGGCTACGAGGAAACCTACAAGGACTGCGTCGGCGTTATCAACCTGAAGTGGAAGGTGCTGGCCGGCGCGTTCGGCAACCGCACTTTCTTCGACTCACTCCACTTGGGCGAGAAGTCGATCGGCCGCGCAAAGCTGGTCTGCAAGCGGCTCGGGGTGAAGAAGGATCTGGAAGGCGAGGTCGAACTGGAGGAGTCGGATTTCGTCGGCGTCGAGGCCCACGTTTCGGTGGTGATCAACGAGTACACCGACCAGACCGGCGTGAAGAAGAAGAACAACAAAGTCACTTTCTCTGGCTACAACGAGACGCAGCCTGGGTCGGGCGGCGCCTCGGGGCCGGCCCCTTCGACGGGCACCGGCGCGATCAAGAACCCGCTCGGTGACGGCGACGCGGGAACGGGCGACGCTGACGCGCCCCCCTGGTAGAGCCTCGGAGGCCCAAGAAGAACAGGCGGCGGCTCCTCATCTCGTCCGTAGATGGAGGGCCGCCGGCTGGACACACTGAAAACCAACCAAGCCAAAAGCAGACGACCAAGAAACCGAAAATGGAAACGCTCAAGACATCAATCACCCGCGTCCGATACCATCAAGCGAACTTCGCGATCGTCGAGGTCACGGGCGGGCACGTCGTCAGAGGCCCACTGATGGCGCCCCGCATTGGGCTCGAATACGTCTTTCGCGGCGCGTGGATCAATGATCCGAAGTGGGGGAAGCAATTCGTCGCGGAGGAATACGACGTCGCGCTGCCAACGACGACAAACGGCGTAGCGCGATATCTCGAGGAAAGCTGTCCCGGGATCGGCCCTGTCGTGGCGCGGCGGCTCATCGATGCCTACGGTGACGCGGCGCTGGAAACGCTGAAGCAAGCGCCCGAGAAGATCGCCAAGGAGATCCCCGGCCTGACGCTGGAGCGCGCTCGCCGCGTAGCCGAGAGCCTTCGCGATCGTGAGCACCAAGAGCAACTCATGGTGAGTATCTTGGATCTTCTCGGCGGCACGAAGGTCAGCCGATCCGCCGTGCGCCGCATCCTAAAGAAGTGGGACAAGGACGCGGCGAATATCATCCGCGAAAACCCGTACCAGCTCACGGAGATCGATGGCGTTGGGTTCCTGGCGGCCGATGACGTGGCCCGGAGGATCGGCATACCGACGGATTCCCCGATGCGGATTCGCGCCGGGCTCCTGCACGTCCTGGACGACCACGCTTTCGGCAGCGGCCATGTCTACCTGCCGCGGGAGATCCTGATCGGGACCACGGCGGGGCTCCTGCAGGTCGAAGCCGCGAAGGTCGCTGAGAAGCTCGGGCGGATGTGCGAGACGGTGGAGGAGGAGCGGGATGTCGTCGCGGATGGACCGACCGGAGAGCCGCCCGACTGCATCTACCTCGCGAGCTTGCACGCCGCGGAAACGGCAGTCGCCGAGAAGCTCGCGGTGCTGATGCAGTCGGCGCCGAGGAAGCGCGCCACCGTGGCGCTGGACGGGCTGGCAGACGATCAGGTAGAAGCCGTCGAGCAAGTGGTGCTCTCGCCCGTGTCCGTCATCACTGGTGGGCCAGGGACCGGGAAGACTTGGACCATCAAGCGCCTCATCGACTCGTTCCCTGGCGCCATCGTGGAGCTCGCGGCGCCGACCGGAAAGGCCGCCAAGCGCATCCAGGAGCAGACCGGCCGCCCGGCACAGACCATCCATCGGCTCCTTGAGCCGAAGCCCGACGCCGCCGGCCGTTTCAAATTCTCCCGCAATTGGACGAACCCGATCCCCGCCGATCTCATTGTGCTAGACGAGGTATCAATGGTCGATATTTCGCTGATGCGGAGCTTCATCGACGCGGTCGCGCCCGGTACGCGGCTCATCCTCGTCGGCGATTCCAACCAATTGCCAGCCGTTGGTCCCGGCAGCGTGCTCGCCGAGACGATCCTCTCGGGCGTTGTCCCATCGGTAGAACTCTCGAAGATCAAGCGGCAGGATGCCGGCGACATCATCCAGAATTGCCACCGTGTGAAGAACGGGATCGACATCGTCGTTTCGAATCGGACCTCGCGCGACTTCTTCTTCCTCGAGCACGACGCCGAAGAGGACATCATGAAAGCGATCGTCTACACCGTGACGCGGCGCCTCCCGGCCAGTTACAAGATCGACCCGCTGCGGGACCTGCAAGTGATATCGCCGATGCGCGAGAAGACAGCGCTCGGGTGCGCGGCGTTGAATGCTGCGTTGAGACAGGCGATCGTAGGCGTTGAGCCAGGACCGGACGCCCCGCGGTTCGTCACCGGCGACAAGGTGATCCAGACCCGCAACGACTACGGGCTCGGCATCATCAACGGCGACATCGGGTATGTCGTGGCGCTGGACCGCGAGAAGAAAACAGTTGCAGTCGCGTTCGAGAGCCCGCCGCGAGAGGTCGATATCCCGCTCGGAGATTGCAATCTCGAACTTGCCTATGCGGTGACGTGCCATAAGTTCCAAGGGAGCGAGGCGCGCGTTGTCGTGGTGCCGGCCCATCGATGCTTTGGACCGAAGCTCTATCAGAGGAACTGGATCTACACGGCAATCAGCCGGGCGCGCGAAGTCTTTGTATTCGTGGGCCAGCGTGCAGCCGTGGCCCAGGCCATCAGCCGCAACCAGCAGGTGAGGCGATTCACGCGGCTTGCGGAATTGATTCGCGCGCAGGTGCCGCCGCAAACGGGAGACGGCTTGGACGGCTCGGACGGCTCAATCGAAATGGATGATCTCTCAGTACCAATTGATCCGACTGATTCGGCCGAACCGCTCAACAGGATTCTTAATCCACCAAAAGCATGATGCATCCCCTCGCTGCCTCACTACTGGATCGAGAGGTCCAGGAAAGGAAGGGGTGTTCCGTCTCGGCGGGCGCCGGGTCAGAGTTAGCCATCCGCGAGGCAGCGGGGGATTTTACCGGAGAGGAGAGAGGACGATGACGGTACATGTATATACGGGCGGGCAGGTGTATCCCGAGCCGGAATCGCTGGCCCCGGGGGGCTCGCGGCGGTGCGTTACTGGCGCGGAGCACGATGCGCTTGCGGCGCGGTTCGACGAGCATGTCCAGCGGCAAAGCGGGACGCATGGTATCGACGCTGGCCCGCTGAACGACAGGCTGGTGCGGATCGAAGCGCGGGTGGCCGCGCTGGAGGCCAACGCCGGGCGCGAGGCCAGCGTCGACGACCCCGGATGCCCGTGTGAGGCCAACCTGTGTCAGCAGCTCGCGGCAGCGGCCCAGCCCTCGCCCGAGGGTCAGCCGTGCAAGGCGGCGCTGGAGGCGAAGGACGAATGAAGACCATGATTGATCTGCTGACCGATGCGGCGTGTGATGAGCTGGTGCGTGAGATTTTGGACCACGTAGCTGGTTTTGACTTGGCCGGAAATCGGGTCACAGTTGAAGTGTTTAAGGCAGAAAAAGGCATGACCCGGAAGTTGATTCGAGAGGGTATTGCTTCACGTCTCGAACATGCCGGGCAGCTGGCTGCCGACTATCACGACTGGGGGCTCACGTTGAAGGCCCGCGCCGAGAAGGCAGAAGATGAAGTCGATAGACTGAAGCGCCTCCCAAAAGTATCGCGTTGCCCTGTGTGCGACAACTGGGCTGTCGTAGAATCGCCCCACTGTCCCGAGTGTGAAGTCAAGCGCCTCAAGGCCACGCCGGATGAGAAAGAACGGCAAATCCAGATTTTGATCCGCGAGGCAGTCACACGGATGACGAAGCTGGAAGCTGCCGAATCCGCCCTGGCCCGCGTGACGGGCGAGGCGGGAGTTGATGCGGTGCTGGAGGCAAGGTGTTCCTGCACCTGCTACGTCCCGTGCGGGTGCGCTCTGTGCGTAAACCAAACTACCGCCTGATGACAGGCAAGGAGAACCACCGATGAAAACAGGTGATTTCGTGATCGTTCGGACCTACTCCGCTGGCGTTTTCGCTGGCATCCTCGGCCCCCGCAAGGGGCGCGAGGTCATGATCAAGAAGGCAATCCGGATCTGGTATTGGGCGGGCGCGGCCAGCCTGTCCCAGCTCGCCGTGGAAGGGACGAAGAAGCCCGCCGAGTGCAAGTTTGGCGTGCCGGTGGCCGAGATCCTCGTGACGGAGGCCATCGAGATCCTGGCCTGTACCAAGGCCGCGAAATCGAGCATCATGGGGGTGTCCCCGTGGCGGCAGTAGGCGAT
>ERZ1292623.414-Hain-H51-01um-R1-414-length-46495-cov-266_pt1 | contig 46495 bp, 37 predicted proteins | sample MGYA00564398_ERZ1292623 | MGnify/ENA primary metagenome ERZ1292623 (study PRJEB36523, sample SAMEA6512633) | groundwater metagenome | collected 2019-01-07 | study: AquaDiva: Metagenomics assemblies of 32 groundwater samples
CGCGTCTAGCGGGCAGACACAAAGCCACCGGCCCTGAGGCCGGTGGTCGTTTACTATTTTGCACGAGGGAATTTGACAGATACATAAGTAACTGTATACTTTTCCACAGTGTGATCTTTGAGATTCAGTGCGATATCCTAACAAGAAAAGAAAGGGGGGCGACGTGCAAGATACTCATCTACTAATACCAAGAAGCGTGGGCGGGCTTAGTAACGAAAGAACAAATCTCAAGGTCTGGATGACTATCACGCTTGGCTTGTACCATAACGTTGATGCATTACTCGAAGCACTTACGTCGCAAGATTGCTGCATCTCTCATGATGCTGAATGGACAATGAGGCAAGCAAACTTTATTGTCTCGTCCGAAATAAGTAAGGTTGATCTTGTATTGGCATCTGCCCGACAACTTGGACTCAGAAGAGATTCGCACTACGGGAATATTTTTGACTGTGGTATCGGACGCGGGCTCCAACCCTGTTCCGCTGAGATAGCCCCCCAACTGCGCCGGCAATATGTGAATCAACCGGAGGGAGAAATACTCCGCATCGTCGCAAGGGAAAGAATAACTGATGAGAAGGGTAGACGCAAAATCTTTGCCATGATGCAGTCCGAGGGTAGACCGTATCTTGATACTTGTGGCGGATGGACTGAAATCTGTTACCGACTGGATGATATCTTTGTCTGGTCATTACCGCGCAAGATATTGTAGTACCTATGACCGGAATCCTAGAAAGGATTCCGGTCATTCTTTTTGAATAGTTAGTACTTTTCTGATATTGTGCTACGCGGCCCAGTTTCTGGGAAACCAAACCGCTACCAGAAAGGAGGTTCGGATGAACATTCAATCCCATCAAGAAGCTACTGATCCAGGCCTTCGAGTAACTCCGTGTTTCGCCGATTCGATGGCGCATTCGGTGTCCACAAACTGTCGAGATCCTTCCTTTGTGCATCTTGCCACAGAGCCACGTCTTCCCATACGGGATTATGACCAAGCTCTTGACGTGCATGAGACGTTTTATTTTCAGGCACTAAAAAAGCCGAAAATACAGATCGTGCATACCAAGGAAGATCTCGAAGCGGACGATAGAATCCGCGTTCTTCTCGGTATGCGATATGTACCCGACCATATGACACTTCCGCGCGTAGGAATGTTACATTCTCTTGGTGTAAGAGTTCTGTCCCTAGCCTACAAAAATTATCCAACACCATATGGCGATAGTTCAGGAGGTTGTGGCAAGCTCACCCATAAGGGGATGGAGTTACTCGAATGGATGAACGAATATGGGATAGTCCTCGATCTTACCGGTACGGGAAACAAGACTGCATGCGATGCCTGCCGTTTTATCCTGGAAAATAATTTCGGCATGATTCCTATAGCGAGTCATTCGGGATGTTACTCAGTATCTCGGGACACACAAGATTTGACGGATGTTCTTTTGAACATAATTGCCTTGATGAATGGTTATGTCGGCATTCCCCATGAGTATCCTGAGGAGTTCATGCTGCACGCAATACATGCGTCAAATGTAATGCGAATGATTGGGACTGGTACAATCGGTGTGTGTTCTGATCGTGGCTACTCCAGCTATTTCGGCATGGTGGCAGATCTTGAGGGGCAGAATCTCCATCCAGATATTTTCGGTAGAAATTTCTTGAATGTTATTGAACATTCTTTACCTCAATCATAAAACGGCCTACTAAAATACCCTGCGACAATCTTTTGTCGCAGGGTATGCTATTTTATACGGTATATGACAAATAGGACGCTTATCGGGGACCTTGGTGCCCATGCGGGTAAGACGGTCTTCATTTCAGGCTGGGTGGATGTGCGTCGCGATCAAGGAAAGATGGTCTTTTTTGATTTTCGAGACCGTAGCGGAAAAGTGCAGGGCGTCGTCCTGCCGGGAAGTGCTGCAATGAATATCGCTAAAGAAACACGCATGGAGTCCGTCATCCGGGTCGAAGGCGTCGTGAATAAACGTCCAGAGAAAAACATGCAGACCGGTAAACAAAACGGCGATATTGAACTCGAAGTGAAAGTAATAGAAGTCCTCTCGCCTTCAGAAGTGCTGCCATTTGATAAAGATGCTGAACTCAATCTTGATACCTATCTCGACAATTTGCCGATTACGCTCAGGCGGCCACAAGCTCGGGCCACATTCAAGGTTCAGGCAGAGATAGTGAAAGCGTACCGGACATTCCTCGACGGTGAACACTTCACGGAATTTCAGTCACCGAAGCTTACCGGGGACGACGCTGAAGGTGGAGCAAATGTTTTTTCGGTGCCCTATTTCTACGGTAAGACTGCGCACCTTGGCACCTCGCCGCAGTTCTATAAGCAGATCATGGTTGGTATTTTTGAGCGCGTCTATACTATTGGCAACGTCTTCCGTGCCGAGAAGCACTCAACCACGCGTCACTTGAATGAGTACACATCGATGGACGTCGAAATGGGATTCATTAATGACCATCACGACATCATGGAGCTCGAAATTCGCCTTATGCGCCACCTCATCGAGCATCTGCGCACAACATGCTCAGAAGAATTTAAACTGCTCGACGCAGCATTTCCGACTATATCGGAAATTGTGCCTACGATGAAATTGAGGGAAGCCCAGGAACTGATCTTCAAAGAAACGGGGGTCGATAAGCACAACGAGCCTGATCTTGATCCAGAAGATGAACGATGGCTGTGTGACTGGGCAAAGCGAGAGAAGGGAAGCGATTTTGTGTTTGTGACGCATTACCCCGTCGACAAGCGCCCGATGTACACCCTCGAAGACTTGAATGATCCGGGCTATACAAAAAGTTTCGATCTCCTTTTCCGTGGCGTCGAGATAACTACCGGGGGCCAGCGCCGACATGATTACGATAATCTAATCGAGGGTATCAAAATGAAAGGACTTGATCCCGAAAAATTTTCGTACTATCTGCAAGCATTCAAATTCGGCATGCCACCACACGGCGGATGGGGTATGGGTCTTGAACGTCTTACGCAGAAGATGCTTGGACTTGCGAATGTCAAAGAGGCAGCGCTCTTCCCGCGAGACATCAATCGTATTGACCAGTTACTTTCGATTCAGGCGACAGATACTATTGAAGTGAAGGACTGATTCGATGAAAATTCTTTTCAAAGAAGCGGATATTGAACATGCGCCGACGGAATACGTGCGCATTCGAATCAAGCAAGAATCCAAAGGAACAAAGCGTCTTGTAAAAGAAGGCGAGATAGAGACACTGGAAATCGGAGTGTCCGCTGATATGAGCGCGCGCAAATTTATCGTGCTCTGTCGATCTATCGTAAACGCCACGAAGGCGAACAAATCAAAAAAAATAGCGATTCAATTTGAGCTCATTCCAAAACTATCTAAAAATCCAGAGAATATTTCACCGGAGTATGTTTTGCAACTCATGGCAGAGAATTTTGAGATGGCAAATTTCGAATTCAACATCTTCAAGACGAAACCGAAAGAAGGGTGGGATGAGGTAGAAGAAATACTTTTTTGTGGGAAATCATCACCCTTGATTGAAAAAGCTGTAAAGAAAGGCCAGGAAATAGGTAGAGCAGTAAATGCCTGTCGTATACTTGCTAATACCCCCGGGGGAGATATTACCCCGACATCGCTCGCAAAAGCCGCAAAGGAGGCAATGAAAGGCTTGCCGGTTACAGTCATTATACTAGGCACCACAGAGATGAAAAAGCTCGGGATGGGTGCGCTCTTAGGTGTTGCAAAAGGTTCGACCGAACCACCAACGTTTACGATTCTAGAGTATATGGGTGGGAAGAATGCTCCGATAGTGCTTGCAGGGAAGGGCGTCACGTTTGACAGCGGAGGACTCAATTTGAAGCCTTCAAACGGTATCTATGAGATGCATATGGACATGTCGGGAGCCGCCTCGGTCATTCATGCTGTGGCACTTGCTGCGAGATTGAAACTGAACACATCGGTTATCGGTCTCATCCCTTCGGTTGAAAATATGCCTGGAAATAATGCATATCGCCCGGGTGACATATTGAAATCCCTTTCGGGGAAGACAATTGAGGTAATGAACACGGATGCGGAGGGCCGTCTCATTCTGGCCGATGCGCTTACGTATGCGAAACGCTTTAAACCATCAGTCGTCATTGACGTGGCGACACTGACCGGTGCCGCACTCTCTGCGCTCGGTCTCTACGCAAGTGCTCTCCTTACTCGCGACGATGCTCTCGCGGAAAAAATTTCTCATGATGGGGAAGTCTCGGGTGATTATGTGTGGAGGCTTCCGCTCTGGGATGAATATGAAGACGGGGTGAAAGGGACATTTGCTGACTTGGCGAATGCGGGGACTAGTACGTCGGGGCGTGGAGGAGGAGCAATTGAAGGGGGAATGTTTCTCTGGCAATTTGCAAAAGAGTTAGAATGTCCCTGGGCGCATCTCGACATCGCACCTCGTATGACCTCTGCGCCGGGCGATGAGCTCGCAAAGGGTGCTGCTGGTGCTCCGGTGCGACTTCTCATTCGCTTTATAGAACAATGGAAACCATAACCCCAAAAAAAGGATTTTCAATAAAAACCGCCTCGTATGATGGCCCATTTGAAGTACTACTTGACCTTATCGAGGCGCGCAAATTTCTCGTCAACGACCTTGCGCTTGCGAACATTACTGAAGATTTTATTCAACACGTGCGAGCACAAGCGACATTTCCGGTTGAGGAGACCGCGAATTTTATTCACATCGCAGCCACACTGCTTCTCATCAAGTCAAAATCACTCATTCCCGATCTCACGCTGACCGAAGAAGAAAATGCAGATGTCGAGGATTTGAAGCGACGGCTCGCGGCGTATGAGAACGTGCGCAATGCAACGCGTGAGCTCGCACGCATTTTTGGAAAAAATGTCATGGTACCGGCAGGGGAGCGTCCCCCCGAAGTCTCTTTCGCACCTTCTCGTGACCTCTCCGCTGCAGCACTTGCTGATACTCTTGCGCGGGTTCTTGCTGCGCGCGAAGCGGTCCAGGAGCTTCCTGAAGTGCGTGTGAAGCCACTCGTCACTATCGAAGAGATGATGGACCAGCTCGCAAAGCGTGTCGAAAGCGCCCTAACGCTTTCTTTTAAAGAATTTGCCGGGAGTGCGAGTGAGAAAGTGGAGGTTATTGTTTCTTTCTTGGCACTCCTTGAGCTCGTCAAGCAAGGCGCGGTTGCCGCTGAGCAGTTTGGTCCTCATGGCGACATTCGCATCAGCCACACCGCTTCCTCCTCCGTCCCACGTTACGGGTGATACACTTCAATACATGAACATTTCGAACAAAGGGTTTATCGTGCCTCTACTCCTCATACTCGTCGCCATCTTCTTCATTGGTGGAGGATCGTATGCCTATTTGCAGACCAAGCCCGATATACAGCCTGCGGTTGTAGATTCTAATGTGCAAGTGGCCTCGATGACACGAGTAGTACCAGAACCAATAGCCAGTGAAGGTAAGATGCTACTTGGGAATAGCGCATTTTATGAAAATCTGTCCCCAGAAGAAAAAGATATGGTCGAAAGTTATTATAGTTCTTTGGGGATTACTACGGGTAGTAAAGACGTCAGTCTAAAAGATTCTCGTTGTTTGTTGAAATATTACGATTCAATGAGAATGCTTGTTGCGTGTCCCGTCTCGCAAAATATGACGCTGGTAAATAGAAATAATATGACCGTAGCATTAGGTTCCTTTAGTAGTTTTTATGCTGGCTATGCGGAATCTATGGGGTATGTTATTTCCGTCAATGACGGTGGTATTTCTTACTATAAAGCGGGGAATTCTGCTATACAGAATATTCCAAACTCGAAGCCTATCAATGGGGAGTCTTATGTGGATAATGAAATAGGGATGCCGGATTCCAGCTCCTATCATATTTCATTTAATGAATCGACAAAAACTCTCTCCGTATCTGTCTACAAATCTGCTGATGGCCCCAGCAGCCCGAAAATCCGCACAGCAAAGTTCGTCCTTCCTTAAGGACCTCTGCATCCCCAAGGATATACGTTGCCCAGGAGGGGATAGACGCCTATAATGTGAAAGATGCTTACTCCTCCTGCCGCTGCCCACGCTCTCTTGTTTGCCTCCGGTGAACCTCTTGGGAAAAAGCAGTTGGCGGTACTTCTGGGTCTCAAAGAAGAAGAACTTTCTGTCATATTTAGAGGGCTCATCGAGTTACTAAAGGGAAGCGGTGTTTCGCTTGTCGAGACCGCAACAGAGGTAGAATTGCGTACTTCACCGGAAGCAGCTGACATTGTGAGGCAATTTCGTGAGAGCGAGCTTTCGCGCGACCTTGGCTCGGCAAGTCTCGAAACACTCTCGGTCATCGCGTATCAAGAAGGAGCGACCAGGGGCGAAATCGACTGGGTGCGTGGCGTCAACTCATCGACATCGCTACGTACACTCCTCATTCGGGGACTTATCGAGGGTAGCGAGGATGGGCGCGATAAGCGACGTATCCGCTATAGCCTTACGACTGAGGCCCTTGCGCATTTGGGTATCACACGGGCAAGTGAGCTCCCGCGTTCCACAGAATTTAGGTTGGAAACTAGTGCGATAATTGCAGAGGAGTCTGCGCGTGCGATCTCTGAATAAATATATATGGACACCGATGATCTTCAGAATCTCGCTCTACGGACCCGCTTTATGCGCGAAGCCGGTTTTGCGCTTCTGTTCGCCTCGGGCCTCCTCACTTTTTTTCTTTTTTTGCCCATCGCACCACAGGGAATTACACCCGCTCCGATTGTCATAGCGACATCAACAGTACCCAGTGCATTTGAACAGATTCCCCTTGAGGCAAAAGCGGCAATCGTATACGACCTTGTTCTTGGAGAAACGCTGTACGAAAAAAACGCTAACGCCCAACTTCCACTTGCTTCGCTCACTAAGCTTCTAACCGTGTATGCGGCACTCATCGAACTTGCCCCGAGCACTCCCATAACTATTTCGGCTGATGCAACCCATCTTGATGGGCCGCATGCTTTTTCCGTAGGGCAGACATTTACCCTTGCTGATCTCGCTCGACTCACGCTGGTCGCATCTCTTAATGATGGGGCGGCTGCTATCGCAAGTGCAATCGCGCTGCGCGAAAATCGTTCGCAACATGAGGCGCTTGCAGGTGCGGCCGCAGCCCTTAATCTCCCCCAAACGTACGCAATCAACGGTAATGGTCTTGATGAGAATGCAGCAATTTCAGGCGGCTATGGTTCTGTACTCGACCTCGCCCGTCTTGCTGGCGCCCTATTAGAAAAATCTCCGACTATTGCGGCGGCGACAACGCAGAGTTTTGCGCGAGCTATTTCAAAGGGCGGCACCTCCTTCAAGGTAAACAACACTGACCCCGTAATTAATACTATTCCGCGGCTCTTGCTCTCGAAGACCGGCTTTACTGACCTCGCGGGAGGCAATCTCGTACTGGTCTTTGATGTTGGGATTAATCACCCGATCGCTGTAGTTATCCTCGGCTCTTCTATGAAAGCTCGCTTCACCGACGGCACTGCGCTTATTAATGCTACTCTTGCGCACTTTGCCGGAGTGCAATCCCTATGATTACGTCAAACCTCATCAAGGTTTTTATTCCTGCCACGATGGCATTCGTGACGGGTATTCTCTTAGCTCCTCTTCTCACACACTACTTGTACAAGTACAGAATATGGAAAAAAACTGCAGGCAAGACGGCACTGGATGGTTCGGTGGCTGTTGAATTTGAAAAACTTCGAACTGACACTGAGACGAAAACGCCGCGCATGGGCGGTATCCTTATTTGGGCGAGTGTTGTTATTGTCACTGTCGGAGCGTGGTTGCTCGCTCGATTTCTGCCATCGCCTTTGACTGAAAAACTTGATTTCTTGAATCGAAATCAGACGTGGATTCCTCTTTTTACATTACTTGCCGGAGCTGGTATGGGTTTTGTGAATGATGTTCTCGATATCCAACCTTCAGGTGAGAGAGGTATTCGCCTGCGCACTCGACTTCTTTTCGTCACCGTTGTGTCACTGTTCATTGGATGGTGGTTTTATGCAAAACTTGGTGTAACGGCCATCGGCATTCCAACCGATGGAGCACTCGAACTTGGGCTCTTCATCATCCCATTCTTCATCTTGATTACGCTCGGACTGTATGCGGGCGGCGTGATAGATGGTATCGACGGACTTGCTGGCGGCGTGTTCAGCTCTGCCTTCATGGCATACGCGGGTATTGCCTACTTTCAGGATCAACTAAACATAGCTGCCTTTTCAGCGACAGTGGCCGGCGCCATTCTTGCTTTTCTATGGTTCAACATCCCACCCGCACGCTTTTGGATGACAGAAACTGGCACAATGGGTCTAACTATGACTCTTGCGGTGGTTGCTCTCATGACCGACACTCTTGGCAACGGTTATGGGGTCGCGGCACTGCCCATCATTGCATTTCCACTTGTTATAACCGTGGCGTCAAATGTTTTACAAATTACATCAAAAAAACTGCGCGGAAAAAAAATATTCCGAATCGCTCCACTCCATCACCACTTTGAAGCCATTGGATGGCCCTCGTATAAGGTCACGATGCGCTACTGGATCATTTCGATCCTTTGTGCAATCGTCGGTATGACTGTCGCTCTTTTGAAATAGGTATGAAATTTGTCTCTGGTGACCGCATGTTCCTCATGCTTGTGCTTGGGATTGCGTTTGTTGGTTTCGCAATTTTTGCGTCGGCAGAGCTTGGTCTCCTCGCTCGAGAAAGTAGCTCGATATCGCGAAACATTATGGTTCAGGCGGGGCTTGGGCTTGGTCTTGGATTTCTAGCTCTTTTCCTCGCGCGAACCGTCCCACTTGCACGCGTAAAGCGATTCGCCCCCTATATATATGGTGTAACGGTCCTTTTTACCGCACTCGTTTTTATACCTAACATCGGTCTCCATGTGAACGGAGCAACTCGCTGGATTGACCTCGGATTCACTACGGTGCAACCGGCTGAATTCTTGAAAATTGGTTTCGTGATTATGCTCGCATGGTGGCTCGCAGCTAATGCACAGAAATTAGGAAATCCAAAAAAAGGACTATTTCCTTTTATCGGCCTACTTTCTGTGCCGACCGTACTTTTGCTCGCGCAGCCAAACACCTCCATGACGCTTCTTATTCTTGCTACAGGTATAGTGATGTACTTTGCTGCAGGAGCACCATGGCGCGATTTCGGCATCCTCGCAATTGCCGCTATTCTGGCACTCAGTATCGTTATCATTATGCGACCGTATGTGCTTGAGCGCGTTAAGACATTTATTAATCCATCAGCAAATTCCTTGAGTAGTGGCTACCAGATACAACAATCATTAATTGCAGTCGGCTCCGGTGGTCTTGTGGGCAGGGGATTTGGTCAAGGCGTGGGTAAATTTAACTACCTTCCAGAGCCTGAAGGGGACTCGATATTTGCAGTGTTCGCCGAAGAAACCGGATTTATTGGCGCGATGATTTTACTGGCCCTTTTCATTGCGCTTGCCGCGCGTGGCATCGTGATAGCGGGGAACTCTCATGACCTCTTTGGTGGGTGTATCGCGCTCGGTTTTTCTTTTAGCATTATCTTGCAGGCTTTTATCAATATATCTGCCATGCTAGGAATTATTCCGCTTACTGGCCTACCGCTACCTTTTCTTTCTCATGGTGGAACCGCCCTGGTAGCTATTCTGATTATGTGCGGCTTTATTTTGAACGTGGCCGCTCATCGCCGTACATGACCGAAGCCAGCACGCAAAAAATGGATAGTAAGACTCGGCTTAGCGGCCCGGAGCGCTATCCATTTTTTGTTTGATGGCGAAGGTTTTGATATACTATTCACATGACCATAGTGTTTACTGGTGGGGGAACGGGCGGACATTTTTATCCGATTATCGCTATTGCTGAGGCGCTCACCGATCTCGTCCGTGAGAAGCGACTTATTGAACCTACACTCTATTATCTCGCACCAAACGCATTTGATGAAAAATCGCTTTTTGAGAATGGCATTGCCTATATTCATATACCGGCAGGAAAGATTCGTCGTTATGCTTCGTTCCTGAATGTTACTGACTTCTTCGTTACTTTCACGGGAATTCTTTCGGCACTCATGACGCTGTTTCGGCTATACCCGGACGTGGTGATGAGTAAGGGTGGTTATGGTAGCGTACCAACCGTGATTGCTGCGTGGTTGCTGCGTATCCCGGTCATTATTCATGAATCAGATGCGAAACCTGGTAGAGCGAATCTGTTTGCTGCAAAATTTGCTACAAAAATAGCTATTTCTTTTGAAAGTGCCGCCACGTATTTCCCCGATCGTGTTCAAAGCAAAATTGCTCGCACGGGTATTCCGATCCGTAAGGCCCTCATGAGAATTGAACCAGAAGGTGCGCAGCAGTATCTCAAACTCGAGAAAGATGTGCCGACTATCCTCATTCTAGGAGGTTCCCAAGGTGCGCTCAAAATAAATGACATTGTCCTCTCATCTCTGGTGCGTCTCGTCTCATTCGCAAATATTATTCATCAAACAGGCCAAGCGCATTTCGAGAATGCAGAGGCTATAGGCCGTGTCGTTCTAGGTAAGGATCCTCATGCTGACCGATATCATCCGATTAACTATCTTTCCGAAATATCGCTCCAAAGGGCAGCTGGAGTTGCAGATATCGTTGTCTCGCGCGCGGGTGCAAACTCTATTGCTGAAATTGGTCTTTGGAAAAAACCGGCGATTCTTATCCCGATTCCTGAGTCGATAAGTCACGACCAGCGTATGAACGCGTACGCCTACGCAAAAACAGGGGCCGCCATAGTTCTCGATGAAGAGAACCTTACTCAACACATCCTGGTTTCCGAAATCGAACGCATCCTGAACGACCCGGAACTCAGTAAACGCATGGGTGCCTCAGCAGAAGGCTTCACCGACCCGGATGCCGCACGTATCCTTGCCAATCAAGTGCTTGCAGTGGCACTCCCTCACGAATCATGACACCTGTTGTCACTCGATTTGCTCCTTCGCCAACAGGATTCATGCACGTCGGCGGCGTGCGTACAGCCCTCTACTCATGGTTATTCGCTCGGAAACACAATGGAAGATTTATTCTTCGGATCGAAGACACCGACAAAGAGCGCGAGGTTGCCGGCGCTATCCCACACATCATTGAATCACTCTCATGGCTTGGTATCGAATGGGATGAGGGTGTAGATCGCGGTGGTCCACACGCACCCTATCTCCAGTCTGAGAGGCTTGAGACGTATCGCGCCTACGCAGAGAAACTTATTGCCGGGGGACATGCTTACCCAGACCCATACGCAGAAAGCGAGCTCGAAACATTTCGACAGAAAGCGGCTTTAGAAAAACGGCCCTTCCTTTTTCGCGACCACAGACCGGAAACGTCTGAACCTTGGGACGGGACAAAACCTCTCCGTTTCCGTACACCGAGAATCATGCGCTACGAGTGGGATGATCTTGCTCGTGGACAGCTTTCAGCAGGGGAAGAGGCAGTTGATGATTTCATTCTTATTAAAAGCGATGGCTACCCGACATACAATTTTGCACACATCGTCGACGATATTCTGATGGGCGTTACACACGTAATGCGCGGTGAAGAATTTATTTCCTCGACACCAAAATTTCTCTCCCTCTATGAAGCGCTTGGCGTTACCCCTCCGGCGTTTGTAACTATGCCGGTCATTCTCAGTCCTGACGGTAAGAAGAAATTAAGCAAGCGTGATGGAGCAAAAGATATCCTCGAGTATCGTACTGAGGGCTACCTACCTGAAGCGATGATGAACTTTCTCGCCCTTCTTGGATGGAATCCAGGTACCGAACAAGAATTTTTCTCAAAAGAAGAATTAATACAAGCGTTCGACCTTAATCGAATTCAAATATCGGGAGCAGGCTTCGATGAGACGAAACTTCTTTCGGTAAACCAGTACTGGATGCGTCAACTTTCTGTCGATGATTTTATTGCGCGGGGCAATATTTCAGTACCCGACATTCAGAAACTTCGAAAAGTAGTGCCCTTGCTTAAGGATCGTGCACATACTTTTAACGAGGCTCGCACCATGCTTTCTGGCGAATTAGATTGTCTCTTTAACGAGCCATCCATCGAAAGAAACCGCATTGTTGCGAAAGAGCCTCCTGAACGTCCTGGAATTACTAAATCTGCCCTAGAAGGCCTTTCTAAGGCCATAGAAACTCTTCCGGAGGGCGTACCTGCCGAGACAGTCAAGAATACACTTATGCCACTTGCTGACGCCGAAGAGGGAAGGGGGAAGGGGGGTCGAGGTGCTGTACTCTGGCCGCTGCGATATGTCCTCTCTGGACAAGAACGTTCACCCGACCCCTTTACTCTTATTGAAATCCTCGGTTCTGCTGAAACACTTTCGCGAATACAGAAAGCTATTGGTATACTCGAAGGATGATGCGATCTGGGTTTCCGCTCTTTTTTCTTATCCTCGTTTCGGGACTCTCTCTATTAGTGCCGCAACACGCGTACGCTGATGCCGCATCAGACATTCAGGCCCAGATAGACTCGAACAAGCAGCAATTGAACACGCTTGAGGGAGAAATTGCTATTTTCCAACAACAGCTCGATACGCTCGGCAAAACAAAGAACACACTCCAGTCGACCATCAGTACCCTTACTCTGACTCAGCAACAGCTCGCGACACAGATAAAAATAACCCAAAATAAGATAGGCTCGGCAAATTTAAAAATAAAAGAACTCTCACTCTCCATCGAAGATAAAGAAACATCCATCACTGCAAATCAGGATGCGATTGGGAAAGCCCTTCGAAATATTGCCGAGGATGAAAAATTATCGCTCATTACGCAACTCATCTCATCACGTACGTTAGGCGAGGCCTGGCAAGTGGCCGATGCGACCGTGCAGTTTAATCGAGCGCTTGCGCACGCCATTACTGATTTGCGTGCGGTACGCACCGAACTTGCAACCAATCGTGATCAAGTAGCCACTACCAAGGCGAGTCTCATAGCACTCCAAAATGACCTTACTCTGCAAAAACGTTCCGTAGACGCCGGCAAAGTGGCGCAGCAGCAACTACTCTCGCAAACTAAAAACCAGGAAGCAAATTACCAAAAACTTCTGGCGCAAAAACGAGCGGCAGAAAAATCCTTTGAACAAGAACTGACCGATCTACAGAGTAAATTGAATCTCATCGTGCATCCCAATCTTCTACCGAAAGTTGGTTCGGGTGTGCTCTCGTGGCCGATGAGTATTGCTTTTATGAATAGCTGCATGCAACGAAAAAATATATTTGGAAATCTTTTCTGTATCACCCAGTATTTCGGCAACACACCATTCTCAACGATAAATCCTCAGATTTATAATAATCACGGACATAATGCGATTGATCTAGCGACGCCAATTGGTACGCCAATTCAAGCGGCTCTCTCGGGAGTTATTCTTGCCACGGGGGATACTGATGGGGTCAACGGTTGTTATAACGGTTCTTTCGGCAAATGGGTCATGATTCAACATTATAATGGGCTCAATACTATGTATGCGCACCTTTCCATAATCGATGTATCAAAAGGTCAGACAGTAACAGTAGGGCAGACGATCGGTCTCTCGGGTATGACGGGTTACGCCACTGGACCGCACCTCCACTTCGGCGTCTACGCGACGGAAGGTACCAAAATTATGACCCTACGACAAGACCGTGGTGCGGGGAAAGGTTGCGCTGATGCTGTCATGCCGGTAGCGACACTTACGGCCTACCTCAACCCACTTTCGTATCTCTAGCTATATACAATAAAAAAAGCGACGGGATGTTGTATCCTGTCGCCTTTTGCACAAAAGTAACATCACCAGTTGTTTAACAATAGAGCGACGGGTGTAACGACAACACCCCCCACTCTTATGAAGAAGCATTTTCGACAGTTCCTCAGCATGTTCTGGGAATAGAAATGCTGCAATTATATCTGCAAATCCTGCATGGCCGATGATGGCAATGGACGTCAGTCTACGAACTTTGATGTGTCGGTGGATACCGATAGTGGCGTCCCATCCCCATCGAAGCAAGCGACCAGCCGTATCTCCCTCGATATAATCACTCAAGTCCCCATTTTTTGAACTCGCCATGTCACGTAGGGCAAGCATTGCAGAGCGCAAATCACTTCGAACATACAACTCCTCTATCACGATATACTTTCTGTTCGGAAAGACGATCTCGGCAGTTTGTTTGCAGCGCACTGCCGGAGACGTTAACACTTCCTGAACCTCAAAATTCTTAAACTCCTTATGTTGGCCTAATGCTTTGTGTCTGCCTCGTACAGACAATTCGCGAAGACGATCATCTTCGCCATCATCTGAATGAGTAGTCGGTAACACAATAAGTCTATTCAGTCTTGTGTTCGGTTCCAACATAGATAGGGCCCTCACTTTTGTGAATATTGTTAAGAACAAGCCTAAAATTGCTGGCGCCTTTCAGGCCATTTGTAACTGTAGCATTTCAACGTCGTTATGTCAAATATCACCCGTCCCATCCCTATGTAGCGTCTCTTGTTTTCCAAAGTAGCAGGGAAGCGTATGTACGGTAAGGAGACCATTTTTTTGCTATAGCGAGTAGGGAAGAACGTGGCGAATTTTTTGGAAGATTATAGATTGCTTCCATCGCTCGAACGAGACCTAGATCGCCCGCCGAGAAGACGTCTTCGCGGCCGAGCGAATGCATCATAAACATATCTACTGACCATGGCCCAAGACCCCATACGCTCAGAAGTATTTCCGCAGCTGCTTCTTCAGGAAGTCTATGTAATGACAGTAAATCGAGTGAATTATTTTCAATGGACATTGCAATCGCTTTAAGCGTTTTCGTCTTTGTCCCGGATAGACCAGCTTTGCGAAGAAATACCGAATGAGTCCTGAGGACAGATTCAGAGGTTAATCGACCCTTGCACGCTTTCACAACTCGCGCATAAATAGTATCGGCCGCAGCAGTTCCTAATTGTTGTGCAATGACGATGGATACCAACGATTCAAATAATTTTACACGAGTATTCTTCCTGGAAAGTTTTACTGGGAGGGAAGCGTGGTGGGCTCTTGTTGCCGTATAGAAAATTTTGTCAGTATATTTAAAATGTTTGATTGCAGCGTCCTTTCCTGTCTCTCTTTGCTTAGTAGAGGCAACAACATCAATACGTGACGAACCAAGAGTCTTTTGAGTCTTTGTAGGCTTGTTAGATTCAATTATACTCGTCATGCCGAGATATGGTATCACTAGCCCGTTCTTGTTGTATAATGATCGTACCATGTATCCCGTGTTTAAGGCCTTCTTCTGGATATTCATTCTATTCCTAGCATTGTCGTTCTTCGGTATCTCTATCCAAACAATCATCAACTCTCCAGCGGGCCAAGCGAATTTTGGCTATCTTATGAGTCTCCTTTCAGAAGGTTTACGGTGGATCACAAGCTTCGCGCAACATGTTTAGTTAGCTATATAGACTCCTAATAATAAGAAGTCTCCGAACCGTTGGTGCGAAAGATTGTGCGATATGAAAGTCACGCAGGACAATCTCTCGAATCTTTTTCGGCATGTCGCTGGGTGAATGTCGTAAAAGATATATTGTGCGACCTATTCATAAAACTCGAGCCCAGCCAAGAAAGCCTCATTCCCCACCACCTTGAATCTCGTACCGCTACTTACTTTTTAATAGCGATGATAATGACTTGAAGCAAACTAATAAAAGTACTCATTAATCCTGCCCAGAATGCGTACACCTCAAGATTTTCTTTCCAGTCTTTATTATTTCGCCTTGCAGAAGAAAGGGCACCATGTCTACCACTTCCCTTTTTATGTTTACGAAAGGTCTTACCAAGAAGGCGTTTTTGACTATAATCAAGTCCCATACATTCAATATTAAAATAATATATTCATTAACACGTGACGTTAGCCGCGATGTAATCATAGGCCTCATCGACTGAATCGACGAGCACGTAGAGCGTCATGTCCTCCTCGCTGATTGATTTTCGCTCCTGATAAAGCGTCGTTTCAATGAAGGCGACTAGCGGTCCCCAGTAACTCTTTCCAAAGAGTACAATTGGCACTTTGCGAATCTTTTTGGTCTGGACAAGCGTAACAATCTCGAAGAATTCATCTAGGGTGCCGAAGCCGCCTGGAAAATATACATATACTTCTGACGCATAGGTAAGCATCACTTTGCGCACGAAGAAATGATCGAAACCGAATCGTTGGGTAAGGTAGGGATTATAATTCTGCACCTGTGGCAAATTAATATTGAGTCCGACGGAGGCGCCTCCAACCTCGAATGCGCCCTTATTTGCAGCTTGCATGATACCTGAGCTCCCGCCCGTTATTACGGCAAATCCTTTCTTTGAAAGTCGACGTGCAAGCTCCTCGGCATCCTTATAAGAACCCTCTCCGACAGAAGTGCGAGCGCCGCCGAAGAAAGATACTGCGAGACCATGTTGACGAATAATATCGAACCCTTCGATGAACTCAGACATGATTTTAAATATGCGCCACGACTCTATTCGTTGTGGTCTACAGACGAGTGGAGGACGCTCGACAGGCATAGTGCGCTGCCCTTCGTGAATTACTTTCGCCAACCGTTCAGATGTCTCCTGAAGCGGCAGCCCGTTTGGTACGGGACGTGCAATCGACGCATGCTGAACTACATCATCATTCATGTGTAATGATTTTATACTACCAGACTAGAGGCCTGCGCAATTTAAGGCAGGAGTATAACCTGCCATTTGCGCAGCCGAGATAGAAACGAACCATACTTTATTAGCGTCGGAAATACGGTCGGCACCTGCGCAGGTCGGCAGATAGTATCTCGTCCCTGTTTTTGAGGCGACGACCTTCCCTGTTGTTGTTGAGGTCGTAATGGGGGATATGGGCGAAGAAAGCTGAAAAGAGACGTTGCTTGATGCTTGTTGGCCGGCATCTTCGCCCGCTAAATAGCCCAGTCCGAAGCTTAGAGAAGACGCTAGTATGAGAATGCCGATACTAAGCACATCCCGGGGCACACGCCCCACGAGACTTTTGCATTTTTCACGTGTTTCTGCTATAGTCATAGGGTAAAACTATACCACTATGGCATCAACTAAAGCTGGAGGTTCAGCGAAAAACCTTAATGATTCGAATCCAAAATACCTTGGAGTAAAGCTCGCCGATGGCGCAGCAGCTCGTCCGGGTATGGTCATTGTCCGTCAACGCGGGACCAAAATCGAAGCAGGTAAGAACGTAGCGGTCGGTCGCGACCACACTCTTTTTTCACTTGCGACTGGCACAGTCTCCTTCCGTACTCGCCGCAAAACAAGCTTTACCGGCCGTAATTTCATGAAGAAAGTCGCTGACGTTGTTTAATAAGTAGCAAAAAAACCGTGACGCTCAAGAGCGTCACGGTTTTTATTTATGTGACTGCGAATTATTCAGCCTCGATAATGATAGAAAACTTTCCAAATGTGCCAGCCGCGGCAACCGGAATATCAAACGTACCAATCTCTTTTATTGGCTTTGGGAGCTTAATCGCATCATCGGAGAGATCGATATGAGCTTGCTCCTTTGCTGCCGCTCGTATGTCGGACTCCCCTACTGCATCGTATAAATGACCTTTTTCGTTCGCTTTCGACTTAATTACGATACGCGCCTCTGCAAGAGTAGCTATGTTCTGCGCAAGGAGTGCGGTGTCGAGCGCAGTGCGATCAGTCACCTTCTTGAGGCGCAGCTCCGCCTCTTTCATCGCTGATGGAGTTGCGGGGATAGCAAGCTTACTCGGAATGAGGTAATTGAGAGCGTGTCCATCGGATATTTCGATAGTCTCGTGTTTGCGTCCGATTCCTTTTACGTCTTTTAGTATAATTACTTTCATGTGCAGCTAGCCTAGCTTATTATATGTCCTTAGTCAAAAAATCTATGGCACGGGCCATTTGAGGGTCACGTTTTGCGGCAGCATCAGCAGCCACGAAAGGCACTGTAATATCAGGAACGACGCCGTTGCCCATGATCCAATGTCCTGCGGGGGTTACCCATCGTGCAATTGTAATTTTGAGTGATCCGCCATCGAGAGGCATTAATGTCTGTACGGACCCTTTACCAAAAGACTTTGTGCCGATCAATGTAGCCCGCTGAGCATCTTGCAGAGCTCCTGCAAAAATCTCTGATGCGGATGCGGAACCTCCATCAATAAGCACAACGATCTTTGTCCCTGTCGGAAGGTCGCCGTAGCCAAGACTGGTATGTTCCTGTTTCGGTTCATTGCCGCCAAAGTCTTCAGTCACTACTATCGCTCCCTTTGGAAGAAAGTGACTCGCAATATCAACCGCCGCATCGAGATATCCGCCTGGATTGCTTCGGAGATCTATGACGAGCTTTTTTGAGCCCGATGCTTTAAAACGTGCAAAAGCTTGGTTAAAAAGATCTGCGGAGTTTGAAGTGAATTCGTACAAGGCGATGCTATACACCCCGCTTTTTTCATCGAGAGCATCTTTGGTTTCAGGAATTTGAATTGTGTCGCGAACGACATTTATTTCAAGAGGTTTTCGGTCTCGCATAAGAGTGAAATGTACTGTCGAGCCAATAAGCCCACGAATTTTTTTAACGGCAGTTTCGGTAGACAGGCCTTCCGTCGATTTTCCATCAATGGCAACTATTTGATCTCCGGCCTTGATTCCGGCTATGTCTGCAGGAGTACCCTTAAGCGGAGCGATGACGGTCAGGATGTTATTTTTTATATCAATTTCCATACCAACACCCCCAAAACTTCCCGAGATAGTTTCCGAGAACGCTTTTGCCTCCTCAGGTGGGAAAAAGACGGTATAAGGATCACCGTAGGAGGCTGCGAGACCGCTGATAGCTCCATATAGTCGCTCTTTGTCCGATGGAAGCGTAGAAGAAGCGTGTGTAATGACGTAGTTCGTAGAAAGCGTATTCCACGCCTTCCAGAAAGCAGTTAGATCGGCGTTAGTATCTGGGGTAGCGTCAAGACCATCACCGACAAATGGAACATGCGTCACAAGCGTTCCTGCGGAACCGCTCGTACCCATGGAGAGTCCTATAAAAAAAGAAAGTGCTGCGACTAACGCAAATGATATGCCGCGAGATGCGACGCTGCGCCCTCGCTGAAACGCCTCTCTGGATTCCATCGTCATAGCATACCATGCGATATTTCCCGTGCGATTGGGGACACTGTCATACGCTGTGGTATTCTAAACTCATGATATTTAGACACGAGTATCGAGGTGGAGTATGGGTTGATCTGGAGCAGCCGAGCGAAGAGGAGATGCGACACATTGTGAATGAATTCTCTATTGGTGAGCGTATCGAGAGAGAACTGATCTCTCCCACCCCTACGCCACTCGTTGCAAACGACGCTGGTGCGACACTTCTTGTTCTCCATTTCCCGACACATAGTACCGAGGACAACCAAACAGGAAATCAGGAGATTGACTTCGTTGTCGGCAAGAATTTTATCGTCACGGTGCGGTATGAAGTTATCGCGCCCCTGCATCATTTAAGAAAACTCTTCGAGACACAGCAACTCGTTACTCCGCACGCCTCTATCACTGCCAATGTGTTATTCGAAATTCTTTTTGTACATCTCTATACTGCTGTGCGCGATCATATTAATCACGCGGTGGACCACCTTGCGCGTGTTGAGCAGAGTATGTTCGATGGGCACGAACGCACCACGGTGCGTTCGATTTCAAATATTAGTCGGGAATTTCTCCATATGGAGGCTGCGATTGCTGACCAGGAAGAACCTTTGGGTCGTTTTTTAAATGTCCTCGCGCAGCAAGGTTTTTTTAATGCTTCCTTTGCGGAGCATAGGGAACATATTCTTGCAGAACGCACTCAGATCTCACGACTCATCGAGACACATCGTGCCGTAGCAGGTGAGTTACGCGAGACTAACATCGCACTGCTTGAGGCGGGCCAAAATGAGATTATGAAAACTCTGACTATCGTCAACTTCATTTTCCTCCCGCTCGGACTCATAAGCTGGACATTCACCATGCGCACAGAAGGTATGCCTTTTATTGACTCCCCCAATGCTTTCTGGATCGTGCTCGGTATTATGCTCACTGTCGCATTGATTTTGACTGTATTCTTTATTAGAAAGCGGTGGCTCTTCTAGTGGTGTACTCGACAGTATGATTAAGAATCACATGGGGTTCTTCGCACGAATATTTGGGAGTAGTAGGGAGTCGACTAATCGACTGCCACAAGTATTTTTCACCAATACCCTTTCCGGCCGTAAAGAAATTTTCGTATCTCAGACACCACGACTCGCGCTTATTTATTCGTGCGGACCAACCGTCTACGGCCGCGTGCATATCGGTAATCTCCGCGCGTACCTATTCTCAGATACAATTGCTCGCGTACTTACTGCGGCAGGATACCGCGTACAACGAGTCATGAATATCACGGATGTTGGCCACCTCGTTGGCGATGGCGACAATGGGGAGGACAAGATGGCTGTCGGTGCGGCAAAAGAGCGTACGACACCCGAAGCGATTGCTATCCGCTACACGAAGCTTTTTATTGAGGATATTGAGGAACTTAATTTTGATATTGGCGCCATACTTTTCCCCCGCGCGACCGAATATATCAACGAGCAAATAGCTCTCGCTAAAACTCTGGAGGAAAAGGGATATACGTATCGTCTTCCCGATGGTCTCTATTTCAATACGCAGGAATTTTCCGGTTATGGAAAGCTCGGCGGATTGTCTCAAATGAAACTTGAGGCTGGTGCACGCATTAAGGTCGTCGAGGGGAAACGTCATCCTGCAGACTTCGTCCTCTGGAGGGCAGCTAAACCGGAAGATCTTCAGCAGTGGGACAGTCCGTGGGGTCGTGGCAATCCAGGTTGGCATATCGAATGTTCAGCCATGGCACGAGCACTACTTGGACAAGAAATAGATATCCACACCGGAGGGGAGGATCTTTCGCAAATACATCACAACAATGAAATTGCCCAATCTGAAGCTGCCTCCGGACGGCCGTTTGTCCATTATTGGATGCACAATGCCTTCATTACTATGAAAGGGGAAAAAATTTCTAAATCTCTTGGTAATGTCGTATATCTTTCTGATATCGTCACAAAAGGATTCCACCCGCTCTCATTGCGTTACTTCTTTCTTCAGGCCCATTATCGCACTCCCCTCTCCTTCTCATGGGATGCCCTTACAGGTGCCGCAAGTGCACTTGACCGGATATGGAAAATCTCGATCGAAATTGCAGAGGAATCTAGGCGCAAGAGCGCGCCTTCCGAGGCGCGCGAACGCTTCCTTGGGGTCATGCGGGACGACCTAGGGACTCCCCAAGCACTGAGCGTTCTTTGGGATTCTCTCAAGAGCGAGGAGTACACGGCTAAAGAAAAGTGGGGTCTCTTGGAAGATGCCGAGGCTCATCTCGGTCTCTCACTTCTTCATCCGCCTGTTCGCAATACTCTTTTGGAAAAAGATGTGCCTAAAGAGGTACAGAATTTGCTAAAAGCACGTATGGCGGCACGCACGGCTCAAGATTTTAAAGAAGCCGACCGTATCCGGGGCGAAATCCTACGCAGGGGATATCGTGTGGATGACGGGCCGGACGGACCTATGTTGACTCAGACGACTCTTTGATACAATCAGTAGCAATGGCTGCTACCACCCGGGATAGAATCCCTCCGCAATCTCTTGAATCCGAGCGCGCCCTCTTGGGCGCGCTGCTTCTCAAACCTGATGCCATTCACGACGTTTCAGATCTCATCCATCCCGATTCTTTCTACGCGGAAAAGCATCGGCTCATATTCAGCGCGATGCGTGAACTCGCAGACCGAGGCGAGCCAATTGATCAACTTTCTCTCTCCGAACGCCTGCAAAATCAGGGGTTACTCGAGCGCAGCGGCAGTCGAAGCTATTTGGCTGAACTTGCCGGCTCAGCACCAGCTCCCGGGAACTTCTCTCATTATGCCGATCTCGTATCGCGTAAGTTCCTCATGCGTTCTCTCATTGACGCTGCGTACAGTATTTCTGAATCCGCCTACGACGATGCGCGAGAAACGATGGAAGTGCTCGATGAGGCCGAGAAAAGTATCTATGCCATTGGTAATGCTTCGGCTGCGCACAAGTTCACTGCTATTGGCGATAAAGTGCACGAGGCATGGGATCGTATCGAAGCACTCTCCAAGAAAGAGGATGGCATCCGCGGAGTGCCCTCTGGCTTTCCCACTCTTGATAATTTACTCTCGGGCTTTCATCCGTCCGATCTCATTATCCTCGCCGCCCGTCCCTCGATGGGTAAAACATCGCTTGCGCTCGATATTGCACGAAATGCCGCCGTACGACATAACGTCCCCGTCGGTATTTTCTCACTTGAAATGAGTTCGGAGCAACTCATCGATCGTATGCTTGCAGCAGAATCGTTCGTCAATTCTTGGAAACTCCGCACGGGACAAGTAAAGGAGGAAGAGGATTTCAACCGAATACGAGATGCACTCGAGACGCTTTCGAAAGCCCCAATATTCATCGACGACAAGCCCGGTAATAATATTCTTGCGATGCGTGCAGTGGCTAGGCGACTGAAACGTGAGCGCGGTATCGGACTTATTGTCGTCGACTATCTCCAACTTATGGCGCCGACCTCGACAAAAGCTTCTGATTCTATGGTCCAACAAGTGACTGAAATTTCACGCTCCTTGAAGTCGCTCGCACGCGAGCTCGAGGTTCCGGTTATTGCTCTCTCGCAGCTCTCGCGTGCGGTGGAACAGCGTGGTGGCAAACCTCGTCTATCGGATTTGCGCGATTCCGGCTCCATTGAGCAAGATGCCGATGTTGTGATGTTCATTCACCGCGAAGATAAGCGTAATCCCGAGAGTGACCGGCCAGGCATTGCTGAAATCCTCATAGAGAAGCACCGCAATGGTCCCACAGGCAGTACCGAACTCTTTTTTGACGAAAAACGAGCTACTTTCCAGCCAGTCGATACAGCCGGATACGGAGATCTCGCTTCAGAATTCAAATAATAATCTGCACGACTGAATACACTTCATGGACCATATTGACGAACTCGCTCATGCGCTCTCCCGTCTCCCGGGTATCGGTCCCCGACAAGGAAAACGTTTTGTGTTCTATCTTCTTGCGGCTCCTGCCGCTGAGCGAACCAAACTCGCGGAACTCATAGCGTCACTCGGGAAAGACGTCCGCCAATGCCCCGAGTGTCTGCGTTTCTATAATGGTTCTGCCGCTGTAATGTGCAATTACTGTTCTGACATAAAACGTGATGATACTCTTTTGATGATTATTGAAAAAGATCAGGACCTCGCTGCTATCGAGCGTGCTGGTACCTATCGTGGCCGTTATTTCGTCCTTGGTGGCGTGCTGACACTCACAGGGAAAGGCGCGATTCGTGGGAAGGAGCTACTACGAACAATTGAGAAGAGACTAAAAAATAATTTAAAAGAGATCGTGCTCGCACTTTCGGCGACAAGCGAAGGTGAGCATACTGCCGATCATGTGCGAGAATTACTCGCGCCCTATCGTGACACCGTAAAAACTTCAGTCCTTGGTCGCGGTCTTGCGACCGGTAGCGAACTTGAATACTCTGACGCCGAAACCCTCCGCGCCGCGCTCACCAACCGTAAAGAAACCTGATTCTATACATGAAGGGTTTCGTAAACCCTTCATGTATAATGATGAGTAAAATGAATTTGTGGCATGTACTAAACCGAGGTGTTGAAGGACGCGACCTTTTCCTAGATTCGCAAGATTATGCACGCTTCGTTCACAACCTCTATGAGTTTAATGATAGCGCTCCAGCCGATAATCTCTCACGGCTTTTTGATCCGTCTGGAATAAGGGATTTCGTAAACCCCTCATTTAGAAAAGCACGCGAGCGATTAGTGGATATTCATGGCTGGGTCTTGATGAAAAACCACTATCACCTTTTACTCTCTGAACGTATCGAGGGCGGTATTAGTCTATTCCTTCGTAAACTGAATGTCGGTTATGCGAATTATTTCAACGAACGATATAGACGAAAGGGGACGTTATTTCAAGGCCGTACCAAGAAAATCTTAGTTGAGCGCGAATCGCATTTCCTTTACATTCTTCATTATCTTCACCTTAATCCACTTGATTATTTACAGGGCGCGCAAGAATGGCGTGCGCGTAGCAAGAGCGGCATTCGGAATGCAAACGAGGCGCTAGATTATCTTGATTCATACCGATGGAGCAGTTATCTTGACTATATCGACAAGAAGAACTTCCCTTCCATCCTTACTACTTCGTTTTTTAAAGAAGCGCTTGATGATTATCAAGGTTCACTTAGAGAATACCTTGGCGATGCCGAGCATGATAATATTATTGTAAAATTGACTTTGGAATGAAGGGTTTACGAAACCCTTCATTCTGTCTTCAGTCCTTGGTCGCGGTCTTGCGACCGGTAGCGAACTTGAATACTCTGACGCCGAAACTCTCCGCGCTGCCCTCACCAACCGCAAAGAAGCTTAGTTAGACCTTTCCCTCTCCAGTCTGTTTCACTTCTACTGTCACTTTTGGAATACCATCTCCATGCGCCGATGCGGCTATAATTTCCTGCACTTTAGCGACTATTTCTTTTGGATCGTACTGGCTCTTTACCAGATAGAGTACCGCCCCTAAGCTTAAGCCATTTTCAGCGTCGCTGTCGCCAGCCAAGTTGGTAAGCATGATGACGGGAATGCTTTTGAGTTTCTCGTCCTCTTTTACCTTACGCAATACATCAAAGCCGTTCATTTTTGGCATCATGACATCGAGTAATATTACAGCCGGTTTTTCTTCTGTTTTTTGTAATACTGCGAGAGCTTCTTCCCCATCGTGCGCCATCGTGAGCTCGTGTCCGCCAAGACGGAATGCCCGCTCGTACATACGACTCATCAAAGGATCATCTTCTGCCATGAATAGTTTTGCCATAGTCGTAAGTATACTATACCTTGATATCACTCGGAAATAGGCAGTGTGAACACGAAGGTACTTCCCTTGCCAAGCTCACTCTTCTCAATTCCTATGGTACCACCCATGCTCGAGATAATGAGTTTAGAAATATAAAGACCGAGACCGGTGCTCTGGGTAACGTCTCGTGCAAGCATCTGCTCTCCCGCCTGCTGGAACTTCCTGAAGAGCAGTGCTTGATTATGTTCTGAAATACCAAGACCAGTATCAATAACCCGTATACCGATGAAGTTACCTGCCACACTGGCTGTAATAGTAATACCGCCTTCTTTCGTAAATTTTGCCGCATTACCCACAAGATTAACGAGGATTTGTTCGGTTCTATTCTTGTCGGCAAACACGATAGGCAAAGGAGATGGCGGTGCGATATACACAAGGGACAACCCTTTCTGTTCGTCCATAGTTTTGAGATCGCGTACCACCTTTTCAACCACGTCAGACACATTGAAATTCTCTTTTTTAATTTCGATTTTACCTTGCTCAAGACGAGACACTTCAAGAAAGTCGTTCACGATATTGATGAGCCGAACACTCGAAGTATCGATATCTTGAAGCATTTCTTTCATATCTTTGTCGACTATTTTGTCTGTATACATCTCTAACATCATGTCTGCATTACCGCGTATGGCGGTAAGTGGTGTGCGCAATTCGTGGGAAGCAACCGCAAAAAATTCATCGCGACTCCGCTCCATGATTTTTGCTTCAGTAACGTCTTCAATAAGCATTGCGTAGCCAATAACCGTCTCTTGCATATCTTGCGACGTCTCGTTTTTCATGATGATAGGGGTACAAAAAACACGCAAATATTTTTTCCCGTGAGAAATTTCTTTCAATTCCACGACTTTTTTCAGATCGATGCACTCCCGACAAGAATGTGTGAGGACATCGAGTCCGGATGTAACCCCTTTGAAGGAATCGATGATACTTTTCATCGAGACCGGTTCCTCGGTAAGTTCCAGGATGGTCGACAGCACTGCGTTTTTTACGATGACGTTGTCATTAAGATCGGCAATGACGAACCCGAACGACAGGCTGTTTATGGAAGCGAGAAGACGAGCCTGCTCCTCCTGCAATTCCTTGGTTTTCTCTTTGACTTTCTCATCTACTCTTTTCTTTTCAGATATGAGCATGCGCTCATATTCTTTATTCTTTGTCACGTCAGTCTCGAGTCCAACAAAAAATTTTAGTTCGCCCTTGGCATTGACGACGGGAGATATTACCGCGAACGCCGTATATGTCTCGCCATTTTTTTTCTTATTTTGCAATTCACCGGCAAAGGTCTTTTTTTCATCTTTAATCGTCCGCCACATATCGGCATAAAACTCCTTCGGCATCTGCTTCCCCCACAATGATGGCTTACTACCTATTATTTCCTCATGCGAGTATCCGGTCAGTTTCTCCACTGCTTGGTTCGCATAAATGACAACACCGCTAGCGTCGGTAATGACAACGTGCTGGGACGTATTTTCAACGACAAGCTGAAACTTCTGCAATTCTTCCGCTCTTTCTTCCGACTTTTTCTTTTCTTCGGAAAGATCGTCAAGTAAATTTAGTGTCGCTTTTTTTGTATTTTCCAAATCAATCAGTTTCTCTTGCAATTCCTTATTGATGCTCCCCAGCTCAGCGGATCTTTTTTGCAACTGGAACTCGGCCTTTCCCAAGGCTTTTTTCATCTCATCGAACTCTTTCAATAAATTTTGAATTTCATCAAGAGCCATAAACCTTTTTGAAAATTACTCAGTCCTCCTTATACTCTCTTAGTCCGACAATTCCCGTTTCCAAAATTTTCAGCGGTTTTATAACTATGAACTTGATTAAGAGCCAAAGAACGAGAGTCAGGAGCAAAAAGCTCGAAATTATAATCAAAGAAATCTCGCGCTGTGCCTTAAAAATATTTGCGTTCAAACTATCAAGCGTATAGTAGGTCTCTACTACGCCAATTACCCCGTCGTCTGTTTTGGATTCTATAGGAACATATACTTCCATCAATTGCGTATAACCTTTCTCCGCCACATGTTCCGCATCCAGAGGCATCTTGATGTCCGCCACCACTTCGCCTCCGATTGCTTTCTGGAAATACGCATTTTCTCTAAAGTTCTTTCCGATGATAGATGTATCATCGGAAAAAATAATCGTGCCGTCTGTATTCCACACCTTAATGCGTATAAGGTCACGGACTTTAACCTCTTCCAGAAGTTTAATGAACACTTGGTCTGTCTGATTTGAATCCGCCAAGGAAAAATCCGCCGGTGACGTGTGCTGTCTCGTTTGAATGCTTACGAAATCGGCAACAATATTTTTGGATCCCTCAATCGCTTCTTGCCGCAAAATCGAGTTTACTTGATACGTCAAGATAGCACCGATGAACACTAGAGCGGCGAAGATGGGAACTAAGAACTTCTGGGCAATACCTATGTTCATGATTTCATCCTACCATGCCCATCGAGCCGCTCCCCCTGCTCCAGGTCAGGCGGTGAGGTGCTCTTTAGTTTTGCTATTTCATCCTTGAGTTCCGACATCTTCACCTCCCGATCAATCATAAATTTATTCAAGTGCTCTAGTTCTTCGGATTTTTTCTGAAGCTCCTGTACTCTTCCCAGAATTTCGTTATTTGATGCGATAAGCTCCTTCCCAATTGTGTTGAATGATTCCCCGACTTCCCCCAATTCGTCATTACTCAAAACTATGACCTCTGTCGCCTTCCCGCTTATTAATTGCTTCGCGATATTTTCAAAGTTGCACACAGTGCGAGCCACAAGAATATAAAATCCAATGAAGACATAAAAAATAAGTATGTAGCTAAGTATCGTAATTCCAACAATTATCTGCTTATCACTCTGGAACCGTTCAACACGGTGGTGAAGAAGATCATGAAGAGACCAAGACAAAGAATCCCGGAGGGAGAAATTCTTATCAATAACAGCTGTTGAAACCGTGTAATACTCGAGTAATGGCATCTCTACTTTATTCGTATTGACGAACGTATCCAGTAACGATGCAAAGTTTCTTACAGACACAGACATATCCTTCAGAGGATTGTCGAAAACTGCTACCAGAGAACTGGTCTGTCCGAATGCAACCTGAGTATCCCTTTTTATTTTTTCATCCGCAACAAGAGCTATTTTCGAGTAATTAATGATTACTCTCCTATCAGCAGCAGCAGCAATCTTTTTTGGGTCATCAATGCTAAGTACGAATTCCCGTGCTTGACTGAGATTTTCGGAAAGATCCGGAAGCGTATTCACAACGGTATTCATGAGATAATACGTGTCGAGATCCGGATCAAGAATTAAATTCGATATGTCACCGATATAACGAATTAAAATAAAGACATCTGAGATAAGCTCGGTATGCTGACGAACGCTCTCTTTTAGCGTTAATTGTGCGTAGTTTTTTTCCAAGGAAGCCCATTTTTTCTGAATGGCACTTAACGACTCTGTCGTTCGGAGCTCTTTCCCAAATTCTTGATCTTTTACGTTAATTAAAACGAGATCCTCTTTTATTTTATTTTCTTTCTCCTCAAGGAGGGGCAAAAAAGATGTATCACCCCGAAGATATACGCTCGCCATGTCACGATGCTGTTGGAGATCTTGAAGAAGAATACCTACTGGAAACAGATAATGGACACCGCTAATTTCCTTTTCTGAAAAAGCAATGCTTCTATCAATCTGAGCAGTAAAAGAAAAAAGGGCATAACCAACGGGAATCGTGAAAAGAATTATTATCAGGGTAAATTTCTGCCAGTACCACAACCGGCTCACGAGTATGACCGCTGGAGCAAATATTCTTTCTACGACAGCTCTTATCATATATGGCTATCCCCCACTCGTGAGGCGTCTGGTGAACACATAGATGGGGTATGCGAGCACCAGCATGATGAGAATGATAGTGATAAGCGTGAGCCGGTTTGTGGCATTCACAATGTCGAGAATATCCTGTTGTGGTTTTGCGGCCGAGAGCATACCGACGACCTTATCGTCGCCGCTCATGAGCGGCAGATAGCTCGCAAGAAATGTCTGGCCAAAGAAGCTCGCCGATGCTGTCACATTCTGGCCGCCCTTGAGTACCGAATTTTCCACCTCGCTGTTCCCAAGCGGGATGTTGGTCAAGCGTGTACGGCCATCCTCGGTAAACGCGGTCGCCGCGATAGACATATCGTTCTCATAGACAAACATCTCAAGCCCCGTAACACGCTTGATGCCGTCCACAAGCGCATTATCGAGCGGATAACCGGCGATGGCCGCACCAACCACCTTACCCTTGTGCGTGACGGGCGCGCCCGCGCGAATAGAAAGCTTCTCCACGGGACTGTTCTCAACCGTAACGAACGTTGTACCATGAAGCGCTTCTTCAAGCGCGCGTTCTCCCGAGAGAGAATCTCCGCGTTTTGAAAGCGCATGTGCACGGATAAGTACGGTGCCCTGTGCGTCGGTAATGGTTACGAATCCGAGGGTATAACGCTCCATAAAACTCTCCGCTATCGTCTCTAGTGTCAGAAAATCGTTTGTGGCAATCGCGTCCCCGAGCCGAGGATCTGCCGAGAGAAGTGCGGTTTCCGCGAGCGATTCTTGCTGCAGCCCTTTGATATGCAAATCCAGTACCCGAGCATCGGTAAGAAGACTCGTTTGCGTCTGACTGGTTATCTGCGTAATGAGAATAGTTGAGAACGCGAGCGTGACAATAGTCGAGAGGAGGAGCGCTACCGAGATAAAGATAATGATTAGACTTTCTTGAATACGCAGAGCAAGAAACTGCCATACCCATGCGATAAGGAACAAGAAGCCAGCCAGCTCAAATGCATAACCCGTGAGAGAAAAGAGACTGATCTCATTACCCTTCGCAAAAATCGTAAGCACTGATGCGATACCAAGAAGTAAAAAAGCAATTGAGAACGACCTCCACGTAGGATTGAATTCCTTTTTTGATTGCAAATTTGAAGCGTATGCAATGGCGATAAGAAGAATCGCCCCGACACCGTGAAGCAATCCTTCAAAAGCCGTAAAGGAAGGGATGATGAGAATAGCCGGCATTGCCGCGAGCCGTTGTTGTTTAAGAAAGCTGCCAAGTATGCAAACGAGCCCTATGACAAAGAGCGTAAAACCGATAAAAGAGAGCAAGTCACTCCCCGTATTAATCGCGGCAATAACTTGCCACAGTGCAACAAGTCCAAAACCAAAAGTTCGCACCAGTATTCTCCCCTCTTTGCTCACCGAATACGTATCAAAGGTAAGCCATGCCGCCATGAAGAGCGCTACCGCTCCGAGCAACTCAAGCGCGAAGTGAAAATTATTTATAAAGAAATAAAAGGACATGCTAGTTAAGTGTAGCCTACTTATTGCAAGATTTTTTCTATCTTGTTCATAAGTGTGGATTGGCACCGATGTTCCGTTAGTTACACTCTTTTTTAAAAGAACGCTATTTTAGATCTTCTATAGTTAGTCCTGCATCTTTCATAATGCTCGAAAGAGTGCCAGCTTTGAGTTGTTTATGGAGTGGCACGGTAACTTTTTTCGCATTCGGATTAAAGTCAGGAGGGTACAATCTGGCGTGACTCCCCTTTGTTCTTACTTCGGAATACCCTTTCCGTTCAAGAATTTTCATCAGCGCGATACCAGAAAGTACGGGCAACTTTGGCATGCGTCAAACTGTAATCAGATGGAGGCTTACGTCATCGTTTTCTACCGAAAAATTTTTTTGATCCTCAAGACATAGAAGCGTTGCTTCTTTGATATTCGCAAGGGCCTCTTCCACCGTCTCGCCCTGAGAGTAGCAACCCTCAAGAGCGAAGTTGGTTACCGAGTAACCACCCTCTTTTTCCTTTTGCAGAATTATAGGATACATGCCATGTTGCATGTCGACAGTATAGCACACAGAGAAATGGGACAAGGTTTTACTGCAAGATTTTTTCTATCTTGTTCATAAGTACGCGCTGGCTGAGTACACCAGAATATACCTCTCGAATGACCCCAGCACGATCCACAAAAAAGAAGGTCGGTACGCTCTTAATACTGTAATGCTCGCTTGTAATACCTTCTGCATCAAGAAGTGTCTGCACCTGATATCCTCCGCGCCTCATAAACGAGGAAACGACACTCTTTTCTTCTTGGCTATCGATGGCAACAACTTTTACCAACCGGTTTTGCGAAGTTGTATCTGCAAGATACTGGTCAAGGATATGTATTTCGTCAGCTGCCTGTGTATTCCAGGTCGACCAAAACACGATGACGAGAGGAGTGTCGGTGAAGTCACTACTCCGCACGCGGTCTCCGATGAGATTAGGCAAGTCAAAATATGGCAGCCGATTGTTCAAGAGCCCTACGCCGGAGATAGGGGCACCGGTAGCATTCTCCCCCGTAACATCGAGTACGAGTCCTGACCCGCCCAGATACACAACACCGAAAAGAGTAGCGAGCACCGCCACACCAATGAGCAGAGTTGTGAGATGAGAAGTTTTCATAATGAGAAGATGCGGTCAATCATACGCTGTATGAACCCCCATATGCCGCTGAATTTTTCAGTCGAGAAAGATACATTCACAAAACCGGCACGTTCAAGCGTAATCTTTTGCGCCATACTGCGGTATCCGCTCTTGCGGAGAGAAAGTTCATACATCCCTTGCGGGAGAGCAAGCGCATACTCCCCTTGTGCGTCGCTCGTGATTACGGATGACGAAGAGAATGGAATGGAATTCCCCGTTCTCTCGTCCAATACTAACACCTTGATACTGGCTCCCGAGAGAGGTTCTGTGTTTCCGTCAGGAATGGATGTCGTAACCACACCGTATTTTATGGCGACAAAAGATCCAATGGGTGTTCGAATGAGTACATTGCGCGTCTTGTCTTCTGCACTAATGTATATCGTCGTTGTTCCTGTACTACCAGAGTCAACCGTCGCTTGCCACAAGCCAGAGACAATATCTTTTTCTAAAGGAATGGTTGTACTGCCAAGTGTTAGAGACGCACTGTTCGTATCTCCCTCGAGCGATACTTCAAACAAGGTTTTCATTCCTTTATAAAGGGAGATGGCACCCCGTGCATCTGGAACAATACGTACTTCCTGCGCCATCACGTCGAAACTGCCGATGCGCGGTGGCGAAGCATCGACCGTGACAATGCGTGAGAGCATCGGCGAGACATTGCCGGCGGCGTCTACCGCTCGCACATAGACCGTGTACGTCCCATCCTCAATTTTTGTCGGATACTTCAGAGTAAAGGTGGCATTCTCCTGTAAGAAGCCCCCGGTCAGTAATGTCGTGGAGAATGACGTCGGCTTATCCTGTGTTACCGCGTATTCGACATATTCGATACCCGAGAGAGAGTCTTGTGCCGTGCCTCGACCGAGCAGAACATCACCTTCCCCAAGTACCGATGCGCCAAGCGTAAAAGAAGAGAGCACCGGCGGGGTCCTGTCGACCGAGAAATTCACGGTGTCAGTGCCGGTTGCCATACCATCGTTTGCGGCAAGTCGGAGCTGATAATCATTTGCCTCAGGGAAAGCGGAGGCATCGAAAGCGAAAGAGTTTTTAGCTTGGTCTATCGGTAACAATTTATACGCCTCATGGCCACGCCGATATCCTAGAGTGACATTTTTTATCGAATCATTGTCCGCATCAGTAATCCTCCACGATACCGTCGCTTTCCCCATGAGCCCGCGGAATGGTTTTGGCGCAAGGATAGAAACCGTTGGCGGATTGTCATACACTACATTCACGATTGAGGCGATACTTGTATTAAGCGCTTCGTCGCGAGCTATAATCTTAAATTGATTCGTTCCTCGATGTGGTACATCAACCGCACGGAAGATGAAGCTCCCGTCTACTCTCACCTTCTCAGTGAGAGTAGTGCTCTCATTCTGCAAGATAACGACGCTCTGCGGCTCGGCAGTACCAGAGATACTTATCTGCAACCCTTCTTTTGAGGCGTTTTCATCCTTGTTATTAGACACTAAAGTGTTGTTTGCGGGAGAGTTCACTATGGGTGCGAACGGAGCTTTCGTATCGACTATCACCGGATGACTCGTGCGGCCTGAGAGATTACGACTGTCCTTCGCTCGCCACAGTATCCCCTGCGTTCCCTCTCGAAGATCGGTGAAGGTTACCGAGAAGCGCACTTCAGGAGTGCCGCTCCCGGAGATAAGCGGGACCAATTTCCATTTATTGCCATTATCGAGGCTGTATTCAACGGTTTTGACCGTTGGTTGAGGCGAAATGGCACTCGGCGTGATAGCGCGCCCGACGATTGCTGCGGTCGATAGATTAGTTATCGTCTTTCGACCATCTTCAAAACGGAAGAATGGGAGCGTATTGTGGATGGAAAATGGAGTGGGGTTCGAATACGTTTTTGCGAAACCATCATCTGCCATGACACGCAAGAAATATTGCCCGTCTTCCACTTCAGTGGAGTCCCACGAGAAGCTCGGAGCTGGTAGTGCATCGCCAATGATGTTCCATTCGTTCTTCGTCGACGTAGCGGCCACGGTCGCATCAAAATCTTGTGCAGGAATTATTTGGTAGGTAAACAAGAGAGGGTCAGTATTCTCGTCCCCCGCTCGCGCTGTGAGCGCGACAGTTGCGCTCACAATCGCCTTATCCGTAGGCAAAGAAATCGCAACGGTCGGCGCAATATTGTACTTAATCTGAATCGGCATTGCTTCGCTCATAAGCCCAGTCTGATCGCGCGCCCTGACGCTCAAAACATTGAGCCCGTGATTCGTGTCCTTGCTCAGACGAATATTTGAAATAGTAAACACACCATTTTGAGTTGAGCTTGCCACATACGTATCGATACCGTTGACGAGAAGTACTGCCACGGTATCGGAACGCGGGAGAGTGCCAGCCACCGCAACCATGCTCGTCCCGACCACGACATTATTTTGCGGAGACACGACACTCGGCGCCGGTGGTGGATTAATGCCCACCGCAAACGTACCTCCGCTCACAATAGTCGTCCCAACATTGCCGGCAACGTCAGTACCGGAAACGGTAACATTAGCCACGCCATCGTACCCCTTACTGATAATATAGGTTCCTTCATAATGACTGCCCTGCCCCGTCATGACGAGCGATACTGCTTTCCCGCCAGCTTGCGTAACAGTAATCGTCGGCGCCTCTTGTAGATTTTCCGAGACGTCGACGCTGATGGTGACATCTTTACCCTGTGTTGCTGGCGGATTTGCTCTTGTGATAAAGGTCGGCGCGGTAAAATCCACCGTAAAGAAATCCGAGACGGTTTCTCCGGAAGTCCCCGCCGCGTCGATAACATTCGCAATAATTCGATAGAAAACTCCAGGGATGAGGTCGGTAATGCTCCAAGAATAAGAAGCTTCTGCGGGCTGTTTCTCCGCAATAAGCGTTTTAAGGTCCGGAGCGATAGACGCGCCGCCACTGTACCACTCAGCAATCTTGTCCGAGTAATAGAGCGTGACCGGGGTTTTCAGTAAGCCGTAGACATCTCTTTCACTTTGATTCCCTTGGTCATTGCGGTCGGTCGCTGTATAGCTAATAGTTCCAAGATGCGAAAAAATGGTGCCAACTTTTGGAGAGAAGATGCTGATGCTAGGGCCATACTGAGGAGTGCCGGCGGATGGAGTCTGTAATTCGTTTTCAGAACTAGCGCCGCCGCCGCTAGGCGGCGGCGGAGGCAGTTCCACCGAGAAAAAGAATTCGTTGATGAATTCCGGCGCCTGTCGACACTCGTCTATACTCTGTTGCGACTGATAACAGGGAATATCCGGCGATGTATGCTCCATGATAACGTACCGGCTTTCGGTAAGGACCAGGTCGCCGAAATCGTTTCGGTTCACATCCCAGTTCGCTTCGTATCCGAACTTCAAGATCATCGGCGCGTCCGAGGTGATATTGTACAGAATCGCCGCGGCACCGCCAGATGTCGTAAGTATCTCCTCGCCTTCGAAGTAACCGGACTTATTCAGCGTTATAGCCTCCGCCTCAGTAACGAAAGAAAGAAAGAAAGAAAGAAAGAAAGCGGTCGCGAAGAACAACAGGAACCGTGAGTTCCGCAAGGGAAACGCGACACGCACACTATCGGTTCTCTTGAGCGGACGCATTATCCGAGCCGCCAACGTTCAGCGGTGCGACTTCGACGAGCTTCTTGATAATCGGGTCATAGAGGTATGCCTTGCGTGCCGTCGAGTAGAGAAGCACTTTGTCTCCTGCTTTCGCATTGGCAAAAAACGGCTGGTCTTTCAAACGCCCGGGATCGGACACGGTTGCGACGGTCGGTGTCTCTCCTTCGGGAAGGACAATCAGGGCGCTGATTTCCGCGACAAGAGACTCAACTTCATTCGCGGTAATGGATTGCTGGTCAGTCTTTAGTTTTTGCGCTTCAGAATAAAAATAATAAGCCGTGCCACCCACCCCGAGCATTATAACAACGAGAATGCCGATAAGGATTTCTTGAATGTACCTTTTCATCTGCATGTGTATCAGTGTACCACTGATATCTAAAGCTCGCGCCATACGCTTTCCACAGCCGTGGTATTATTGCCTGAATGCGCCTTTCTCGCCTGACTCTCCCAGTTCTCACTCTTGCCATCGGGCTCATCGTAGGGCTGTGGTATGGACAGAGCAACGGCTCATCAACGAGTGCCTCGACTTCAATGCAGATGCGGAATAACGAAGGAACATTTACGAACCCTCTGCTTGAGTGCGACGTTGCCGAAGACACGATTACCGCCTTGAAGATAAACTTCAAGGCGGAACTCGAGAAATTCGTACACACCATGGAAGACAGGACGTCGGTACAGAGGATTGCGGTGTATTTCCGCGATCTCAATAACGGTCCGACATTCGGTATTCAACAGAATGATCCGTTTATCCCAGCCAGCCTTCTAAAGGTTCCTGTCATGATGGCATACTTCAGCGAGACAGAGAGTGATCCAAACATATTGCAGAAGAAACTCCTCTTTACGAAGTCCGCGGCTCCGGACATACGGCAGACCATCCTCCCAGCGCAACATCTGACCTCTGGGAAAGAGTACTCGATCAATGAATTGATCAAGCGGATGATCGTTTACTCTGACAACGACGCGCTGATCCTCCTCTTCAAGACATTGCCGATCGAAGACCATCGGCACCTCTACAATCTCCTCGGCGTCGATTCCTCGGTGATTTCCGATCCTACCGCCGCGCTTACCGTAAAGCAGTATGCGGCGTTCTTCCGGATTCTCTTCAATGCGTCGTTTATTTCGCAAAAGTATTCGGAGGAGGCGCTTACCCTGCTCGCCAGTACCGATTTCGACAGTGGTCTGCGCAAGGGAGTCCCTGAGAGAATCCCCGTCGCACATAAATTCGGGGAGAGGCAAATCGCTACCAGCGAGCAGCACCTGCATGATTGCGGCATCGTCTATTATCCCAAGCACCCGTATCTGCTGTGCGTCATGACCCGCGGCGCGAATACATCGACTCTTGAGCGCGCGATCGCCGACATCTCGAAATTCGTGTACGAGAAGATAGATGAGCAGTATCGTTAGATGCCAATTAATTGCTCGTCGGAGTATTTTCCGGAGGAGAAGCAGGGGCGGATGGTGGCTCGGGTTCATGAGTAGGCTCCGGCGCAGGTTCAACCGCTGGCTCTTCTAGTGGCGGCGCAGGCGTATCAGAGGTTGGTTCAACTACCGGAGGATCCTCGATGACCGGAGGCGTGGATGTTGCGCCGGTCTCTTCAGCCGGTGCGGCTTCTGGCGGGGTATCCTTGGCTAGCGGTGTTTCTTCGGAAGTCGGTTCCTTGGATGGAGCAACTTCAGGGAGAACGTCTGGTTCGGATTGGGCTGTGTTTCCTTGGTTTTCCGGCACCGACTCAGGCGGAATCTCGGGTGGATCTTCGGGTGCAGCTGGCACTACTGATACCGATTCAGTGGTGCGCGCGCCCTTCACCGCGAGCGCGATCCAGTTGAAGGAGATGTCTTCTCCTGCGGGTTTGTTCAAGAATATTGTGAAGCCGGTCGTCGTGGCATTGCCGATCAGGAACCGTATGTCTTTCCCGAGGAGCGCTTGGATTGCTACAGCGCTTTGCTTGCTTGCTGCGATACCGTCCGAACTAGACAGGGTTGCATGTACAACTGGCTTTTCAAGGTATTCGCGCTCGAAGGCGATGCGCACTTCGCTGTCCCCTTTCTTCACCACGGCAAAACCGGCCATATCCCGCGTGAAGTACGGTGTGCCGAAGAAGATGATGTCGGGATTGACCTTGATCGCCTCGGCAAGCGCATCGAGCGTGTCTACACGCAGGCCGTTTGCGACGATGCGCGGCGCGAATATCTCGATCCCCGCATTCAGGCGATCAGTAAATATCTCGGAATCGAGCGAAGAATTGCTATCAATCGTCGCCTTGTAGTCGCGGAGGAATTCGAGGATATCGAGCTCGCGATCAGCAGTAATGAGCGTCGGAGTAGCGGCGGCTTGCGGCGAGCTAGTCGAGACGGCAGTGAATGTCGCGGTCGTGGTCGTAGCCGAGAGCACGAACACATCTTCGGGCACGCACTCTTCGATCGTGCTCGCCGTACCGTCCGTACTCGTCACACTGTCCGAGGCACCACACGAAGGAAGCGCGGGCGCCGCCTCCGTATTTTCGCTTGCTGGCACAACCCCCTCCGCAAGCGCAATCTCCTTCTTTTCATTCATCAAGACCGAGAGCGAGAGGCCGCCGTAGTCCACGAGATTGACGAACACCATCACCTGCCCGCATCGCTTCTTCGACAATCCTTCCAGATCATCGGGGCAGTTTGCAAGCTGTTCGACATCCATATTCTCCAGCGCCGCGCCCATCACGCGCCCGGCTTTCGTCGCACGCATGCCGTACCCAGCGGTGGGCGAGGCCGCGATGCGATCCCCCGCTTTTATAATGCCGTTTTCAGTCGTTACCTTCACCGGCACGCGGCCGACGAGTGCGACGGGGTAGGTGTTCTCCACGTACGCGCCAAGAACAATACCGGGCTTTGTCGCAACCACACCAAGTACATTCTTTTGATACGCGCTCGTCGCCATACGCACTTTCTGCGCTTCGGTGCCGTCCACCGCTACAATGTGTCCCGCCTCGAGCGGATCGTCAGAGACGTAATTTTCCGCGAGGTCGACGCCGTTGCCTACTCCCAGCGTGTTTTGCGTAGAGCCGAACAAGTAGTGCGATATCAATTCTTGCTGGATTCCGTTGATGGCGCCGATAAGGAGAAGACGGTCCTCTTCCGCGCTCGCATCGCTCTGCGTAGCGCGGATGAACGCGAGCGATCCGTATGCAACCGTGCCGGATTGCACCGCAATCGCCTGAATGTCGTCCGCGTCAGTTCCCGACCAAGCGCTGCCGAAGTCGTCGGCGGAGACATCTGCATCAGAGTGAAGGGCGTCGATCACATACGATCCAACACCTACGTCAGAAAGAACAGTCACCGCACCTCCGTCCGTACCATCACTCGTACCCACGTAGACACGCCGCGCTTTGCCGAACTGCACCATCGGGTCAACCGCAACGGCAGTCACATTGTTACTCGCACCTATCAAGTGTTCGGGGTCAACCTCAAAATCCGACGTGGTATCCGGTGTCGTGCCCCAGTTGGATTGCACGGTAATCACGGTCGCCGTGTTTGAAATAACGCGGCGCGTCTGGCCCGCACCCGTACCCCCCGTGATGGTGACTATCTTGCCGACAAACTCGTTCGGAATCCACGCCTCACCCGAATCACCAATAGTATTCACGCTCACCGTCGTCGCGGCCGTAACGGCTCTGTTTTTCTGCATGAGATGAGTGCGGCCGTCGAGGTAGAGCACATTTGCTCCGTCTGTAGTGACACCGCTCGCCGTTGAGGCGAGGTTTGAACTCCAAACGAGGTCGTCGATAGAACCGTCCCAAAAGTTCGCCCCTGTTGTGCAGTTGGCGGCCGAACATGTTCCACCGACGGTAACTATTTGAGTGGTTGCGGTGTCGAGTGTGGCAGCGGCGGTGAGCCCTGTGTCGCACGCCACAGCCTGCTTACCATCGATGTACATACAGATATCGGTGTCGGTGTTGGTGAAGACTGCGTGATGCCACACGTTGTCATTGTAGGTTCCCGTTGACGTAATAAGGTCATCGTAAGATGTTTGGAGAGTAAATGTTGCATCATCGTCAATAGCGAATATTATATTGCCGGCCGCATTCATTCCTGTATAAATGCATCCGACTGTCTGCGCCGGAGTCGAGTTCCAACATCTTTCAACCAAAGTATCCGCTGCTGCTGTCACACTGTGTTTGAACCAAAGAGAAATAGTAAAACTCACGGCAACGACGTTGTAATCGGCATCGCTGTCGCAGGTGCCGTCAGCGTTTGCATCGGAACACAGGTATGAGTTGTTATTAAGGGCCACCGAATTACCGCGGACGCCGTCCCCGCCGAAAGTGGGGGCTGTCGCGGCGGCGCTGTCGAGAACATTACGCGTGGAACCCGCGACCCCCATGGCGCTGTGCGATCGTGTGGCCCCAGTCGGCTCCTCAAAGAGGAACACACTGCGAGGAGCCGCTGGGCGAAGCGGAGTCGAGGTCGCCGTCGTAAGTACCTTCGTCCACGAGCCGGACGTGCCCGCGATAAGGTTGCCACCCGAGTCGTGAATCTCGACGAGGCCGAGGTTGGTGCCGAAGAGCACGACATCACCCGCATCGTTGTTGCTGGCTGCGGCGGCTTCTTTCGCCTTCGAGGCACGTTCAATAACTGAAATCGTTGAAGGCGAGGTGAGAATGGTCGGCACCGCACCGGTAGCGGTGATCGCACCATTGGCCGCCGTCTCATCGTACGTCTCGTCGGGCGTGCCGTTCGCCTCGGCTATGAGGTCGCGATCCAGGTTGCGCCATGTCTCAAGTTGGGCTTGGGTTTCATTTGCCGCGTACATACGGCCGCGCGAGGTCAAATGTACCGTGTTGTAGTCGTCGTTTGTTACATCCGAATAGTTCAACACTTTTTGGTATTCGGGGTGGATAACGCTCACGCCTGAATCATTCGCAACCGCGACAAGCACCGTGCCGCGCAAGGGGCCTGAACCGGAGTCGAGCGGCAAAGTGGGGGTGTTACCCAGCGCGTCCGCGTTACCGAGTTGCATCGCCGCCGAGACGTCGTTGACTACTCCATTGAGGATCCCGAGACTGGTTACCGCATTCGTCGCATATGCAGTAGTTGTGTTTCTGTTCGCGATGTCCTTGTCTCCCTGTGTTCGATCGACCGCATCGTAGTTGTACATACGGTCTTGCGTAAAGTCGAACGCGTAGAGTCCCGTTGCCGATGCGCCATTGGCGCCGACATAGATAACGCCATTCACCGCGCCGACACCAGACGGATTGTTGTTGGTATCTGCGCCAAGCGCGAAGGTGCCGCCAGACTGTGTGAATTTCATCCAAAGAGTGTTGTCCTTGGCGTCGAAGATATAGAGGCCGTCGACAGTCGTCGCAAGAATCGCTTTACGGGGGAATTCGGAAGAACCGCATCGATCGTCTGTCGCGATAACGCACGGATCCGACGGTCCGTCGTCCTTCGTCTCCGTGTACCACGAGAGTCCCGAGGCCCTGTCGTTCTTGCGCCAGGCGCCTTTGTCGCTGTCCTTTGTCGTGTCATAAATTACCATGTCTATGATGTTGGCGAGTGAGCGCTGGATCGTGTAGCCCTTACTTATGACGTCACCGTATACGTTGATATCCGAACGACCATTTTCGGCACTCCCCACCGTAAGACCTCCCGTCTCGGACACAGCGAAGAGGTCAACCCCCGCGTCGTCTTCAACGAGCACTGGGAAACCTGTGTTTTGTGACTGGTCCACAACAATGTGGAGTCCATTGCCCGTGTAGGCATTTGCATCTACGGCATCCATCGTTATCTGGAGCGCGTCACCTGAATACGTTCCGCCTGTTGCAGGATTCGGCGAGAGCTGAAGGAGATCGTGAGAACTGCCTGCTGCTGCCGTCTCGGTAATCACGACTGGAGTTGCCGCTGCAGTCTCAATCGTTGCTCCACTAGTGTATGCGTCTTGCAAGTTACTGCTCCCGCCACCACTTATCGTACAGTCGGTCTGCCCTGTACCGTTCACACAGTTCACTCCCGCACCAGTGAAGTTGAGGGTTGTAAATTGCGTGAGCGGAGTGTCTTCATTTTCAATGGTTGCATATCCCCCACCACCAGCCGATGATGTCGCCATAAGTACCAGGCCGCCGGTAACGTTTGACCACCCAACGACTTGGCCACCAGTACCTATTCCGTAGAGTGTGGAGGTCGCGATAGCTGTTGGAACCGCGCTCCCTGCCGTTCCGTTCGCTAAGACGGTATTTGCCGCTTGTGCTGAGAGACTTCCGCCACTGAGACACGTGCCGTTCACCGCGTAGCATTGGTTCGCTGCAAGGTTGATGCCGTTGCCGTAGAAAGTGGTGGTGCCAGTGGTGAAGTTGGCGATGCCTTGGATGGAGAGAAGTGAGCCAGGGGTGGTGGAGCCGATGCCGACATTCCCGTTATCAAGAATCTGCATCAGTGTCGTAGAGGCATTATTGATGACTGAAAATGCCTGCCCGATGCCTGTGCCGCTGCCCCAAACAGAGAGTTTTGAGTAGGGCGAGGTGGTGCCGATGCCCACGTTGCCAGCGGTTGTAGAAAGTAACACCGTCCCATCAATGAGTGATGTTCCACCCAGTCCTACATTATCAACCCACAAAGAGTAGTTTTTACCCGAGACGACGGTGGTGGTAGCGGCTCCTTCTATGTAGAAAGAAGCGGTGTTGGAGACGGTGGCGGCACCAGCAGTAATAACGAGTGGTTTTATAGCGAATTGGGAAAAGAGAGGGTGGTTTCCTGACACTCCTTCAGTGGGAGAAAGTTGTGATACTAGTATGCGAGCAAACGAACGGTCTGAAAGGATAGCTAGAGCCGGGCTTGTATTAGCGAAGGCGACTACTGCAGCAGTGTTAGCAGAATTAAGTGTAAGCGTGCTGTCAGAAAACCACATTTGTCCAGCAATTCGCAACTGTCCAGTAGCGCCAGTAGCGCCAGCGTCAAGAGAAGAGCTTTCTAGAAACATTCCATTTCCAGTGAGTGTACCCGTTGAGGTAAGAGATGTACTAAACGTCTTTCCCCCTGCAATCGTCTGCGTCCCCGTCGTTACCAATCCATTCGCCGTTGCTGAAGCAGGCGGGATATTTAATGTATGCACGCCCCCAGCAGAAGTAATCGTAAAGTTTGTACTGGCTGTCGTGGAAGTAGCAAATGTTTGTATTGCTCCAGTTTGAGCATTGAGAGAAGTGATACCGCCAAGACAAGAACCGTTCACCGCATAACATTGGTTCGCTGCGAGATTGATACCGTTGCCGTAGAAGGTAGTGGTACCGGTAGTGAAGTTGGCGATGCCTTGGATGGAGAGGAGTGAGCCAGGAGTAGTGGTGCCGATGCCGACGTTTCCATCATTCATCACCGTGAAGAGCGTCGTCGAAGCAGAGTTAGCAATTTCAAGTGCTTTTGATGTTGCAAGTGTGTCCCCTCCCCAGATGGTGAGTTTGGCATAGGGACTGGAGGTACCGACACCGAGTTTGCCCGTGAGTGGTGTGTTGCCGATGACGGTAGAGGTGGTGGTGGCAGGAAGGTTGGCGAAGAGGAAGTTGCCGACGTTCAACATGTTGTTTGTGCCAGTCGATGGGAACTTGATGTTGTATCCCATGCCGATGTTGCCCCCGCCTGTGGTAAGTGAACCGTTGCCGCCGGTGTTTTCATCGTGACCGAGGAAGATGTTGTCGTAGCCGGTGGTGACGTTGAATCCAGATAAGTATCCCACACCAATGTTGTATGAGCCGGTACTGTTGCTGGAGAGGACGCTGTAGCCATTCGCGGTATTGAAGGAGCCAGTCGAGTTGGCGACGAGAGTGTCGATGCCATAGGCGGTGTTGCTAGAGCCAGTGGTGTTGTTGAGGAGTGATTCGAAACCGGTAGCGGTGTTAGTGGAGCCGGTGGTGTTGTTGGCGAGGGAGGCACGACCATTGGCGGTATTTTGGAAGCCGGAAGTGTTGGCGGAGAGGGCTTGATAGCCAGTGGCGGTATTGGAGTAACCATCAATGTCAGCGAAAAGTGCTTGGTAACCAAGGGCGGTGTTGGCATCGCCGGCGGTGTTACTCGCTCCTGCACCGTTACCCACAAAAGTATTGAGCAGTGTCGAAGTCCCCGCCCGAAGTTCAAATGATACATTTCCGAGAGGGTCACGCAGCGTGATGATGGCGGAGCTTGTGGCAGAGTTGGTGATGTCGAGACGGGAGGAGGGAGTCACTGTACCAATGCCGATATCGCCACTACCATTTATGATGAATAGGGTTGAGGTGGAAACACCGATTGAGGAAGAAGCAACCACGAAGAGAGGTTTGAGCGTTGTCGCGTTTGCACTTCCTACGGAGAGATTTGCCCATGGAGTAGAAGTTCCTACTCCGGCAAATGTTCCTGTATTTAGGAATGTATTGACTCCAGAATTCGTCCAGTAGTTACTTCCTGCGGTACCAGTAAGAGTAGTGCCGTCCCATGAAAGCCCACTGCCTATGACTGCTGTCTTCATCGCTGACGTACCGTTACCTGCCAGGATTCCACCGAGGGTCGTACTTCCAGTACCACCACCAGCGACACCGAGAAGACCCGCGAGAGTGTTGGTGAAGGTGAGAGTTTGGCCGGAACCGATAACGGTGGTGGAGGATGTGAGCCCGTTAAATGCCGTCGAGGAAGTTGCAATGACGACGGCGCCTGTGAGGAGCTGCCCTGTTGGGCCGATCGAGGTAACACCTCCACCTGCAACCGTTGATGTCGCAACCCACCCAATACCTCCCGTGGAATTATTCCAGCCTAACACCATGCCTCCGGTTGAGGCTCCATAGAGAGTCGAGGTAGCGAGAGACGTAGGGATGGTTGCTCCTGGAAATGGATTCCCGAGAATACCTTGTGCAAGAGTGCCAAATGCTGTGACGTTAGAACCTGAACTTGTCACTGCACCGGTGAGGTTCGCGTTCGTGGTGACGGTGGCAGCATTGCCACTGATGTTCATATTAATAGGAGTGGAGGTTGAGACGGATGCGAAGGTGTTGACGCCTGTGGCGTATAAGAGGCCGGAAGCGGCAGCAATATTTGATGAGGTAGCGATACCGCCCCACGTGAGGTTCGGGGTGGAACCACCAGAAGAAATGATTGGCCAGGTGCCGGTGACCGCGGTGACGCCCGAGACCGCAGACGACGTTGCGATGAAGGCGAGACCACCCGTCACGTTCGACCACCCGAGGACTTGCCCACCAACGCCGGTGCCATAGAGAGAGGAGGTTGCTTGGGAGGTTGGGACACCAGAGGCGGGATTGCCGAGGACACCGGCTGCAATTGAAGCAAGAGAGATTGCACCACCACCTCCAAGAACGGTATGTGCGGTACACGATATTCCGGTGGAACACGTCTCGGAAGTGGTAGCAACGCCATAGACTCCTGACAATCCATTGGAGACAAGGAGATTGCTTGATGATGGTTGTGTTGTTGTAGCGAGGCCGGTATAGGTGACCGTGGAGTTAGAGCCACCGATGAGTGCTCCTAGTGTTCCTGAGATAGCGAACGGCCCTGAGAATGAATTCGTCGTGGTCGCCACATTTGCAAAGGTGTTAGCACCACTGAAGTATGGAATGTTCCCTTGGACGGCTGCGGTAGAGGTTCCGAGTCCGCTGAAAGATATTGCGGAACCGGATACCGTGATTGGGAACGTACCGGAGATGGCACTGAGTTTGTTATTAAAGGTGCTCCAGTCAGTAGATGAGAGAAGGCCGGTGAGCGTAGCGGAAGAGTTTTGGAAGAGTGATGAGGTTGCAACAAAGGTTGGTGTGCCTGCTCCACCAGTACCGTTTGCAAGAACCGTGTTGGCTCCGGCAGTGGCGGCGTATGAGGTGGTGTTGCCCGTTGACGTGATGACGCCACTGAGGTTCGCGTTCGTCGTGACCGTGGCAGCATTGCCACTGATGTTCATAGTAATAGGAGTGGAGGTTGAAACTGATGCGAAGGTGTTGACGCCGGTGGCGTATAAGAGGCCGGAGGCGGCAGCAATGTTTGATGAGGTAGCGATACCGCCCCAGGTGAGGTTAGGAGTTGAGCCGCCACTTGAGATGATCGGCCACGCACCCGTGACGGCGGTGACACCCGAGACTGCAGAGGATGTTGCGATGAAGGCGAGACCACCCGTCACGTTCGACCACCCGAGGACTTGCCCACCGACGCCGGTGCCATAGAGAGAGGAGGTGGCTTGGGAGGTTGGGACACCGGGGGCTGGATTGCCGAGGACACCGGCTGATATTGATGCGAGGCCGATGGTGGCATTCGATCCACCGACGAGGAATCCATTTCCTGCTGAAAGCGTGAGTCCGTTGTTGCCGGTGAGTGTGGTGGTCGCCACATTTGCAAAGGTGTTAGCACCACTGAAGTATGGAATGTTCCCTTGGACGGCTGCGGTAGAGGTTCCGAGTCCGCTGAAAGATATTGCGGAACCGGATACCGTGATTGGGAACGTACCGGAGATGGCACTGAGTTTGTTGTTGAAGGTTGACCAATCAGTGGATGAGAGCAGACCGGTGAGCGTAGCGGAAGAGTTTTGGAAGAGTGATGAGGTAGCAACAAATGTTGGTGCGGCTGCCCCACCAGTGCCGTTTGCAAGAACCGTATTGGCTCCGGCAGTGGCGGCATAGGAGGTGGTGTTGCCCGTTGACGTGATGACCCCGGTGAGGTTCGCGTTGGTGGTGACGGTGGCAGCATTGCCACTGATGTTCATAGTAATAGGAGTGGAGGTTGAAACTGATGCGAAGGTGTTGACGCCGGTGGCGTATAAGAGGCCGGAGGCGGCAGCAATGTTTGATGAGGTAGCGATACCGCCCCACGTGAGGTTCGGGGTTGAACCACCAGAAGAAATGATTGGCCAGGTGCCGGTGACCGCGGTGACGCCCGAGACCGCAGACGACGTTGCGATGAAGGCGAGACCACCCGTCACGTTCGACCACCCGAGGACTTGCCCACCAACGCCGGTGCCATAGAGAGAGGAGGTTGCTTGGGAGGTTGGGACACCAGAGGCGGGATTGCCGAGGACACCGGCTGATATTGATGCGAGGCCGATGGTGGCATTCGATCCACCGACGAGGAATCCATTTCCTGCTGAAAGCGTGAGTCCGTTGTTGCCGGTGAGTGTGGTGGTCGCAACATTGGCAAAGGTGTTAGCACCACTGAAGTATGGAATGTTTCCTTGGACGGCTGCGGTAGATGTACTGAGACCGATGAAGGAAATCGCGGAACCGGATACCGTGATTGGGAACGTACCGGAGATGGCACTGAGTTTGTTATTAAAGGTGCTCCAGTCAGTAGATGAGAGAAGGCCGGTGAGCGTAGCGGAAGAGTTTTGGAAGAGTGATGAGGTTGCAACAAAGGTTGGTGTGCCTGCTCCACCAGTACCGTTTGCAAGAACCGTGTTGGCTCCGGCAGTGGCGGCGTATGAGGTGGTGTTGCCCGTTGACGTGATGACGCCACTGAGGTTCGCGTTCGTCGTGACCGTGGCAGCATTGCCACTGA
>ERZ1292623.415-Hain-H51-01um-R1-415-length-46490-cov-9_pt1 | contig 46490 bp, 18 predicted proteins | sample MGYA00564398_ERZ1292623 | MGnify/ENA primary metagenome ERZ1292623 (study PRJEB36523, sample SAMEA6512633) | groundwater metagenome | collected 2019-01-07 | study: AquaDiva: Metagenomics assemblies of 32 groundwater samples
AACGTGGAATTCGCAATCATCGCGCGCCTGGACGATGCGAAGCGCGCGGCGGCCGCGGCGGCGCGTCAACTTGGTTACAGGGCGACGCTTCATCCGGAATTCATTAATGGCGATGCGCTCGCCGCAGGCACGCGGCTCGCACAAGTACTCCTGACGGCACCGGCGGGAGAGATACAGATCTGGGGCGGCGAGACAACCATCAAACTTCCTCCGCACCCAGGACGCGGCGGACGCAATCAGAGCTTGGCGCTGGCCGCCGCGCAAATACTAGCTGACCAGAGAAACGTCTGGTTTATGTCGGGCGGAACGGATGGCAGCGATGGACCTGGACTGGATGCCGGAGCGCTGGTGGATGGGGGCACGGTGACGCGCGGTGAGCAGGAAGGACTGAATGTTTCTCAGGCGCTGGCGGCGGCCGACGCCGGCAGTTTTCTGGAAGCGAGCGGGGACCTGATCCAAACCGGGCCGACTGGGACGAATGTGATGGATCTTATGTTAGGCTTGCGTGCTTGAGCTAATCGATCGGGCCACCAAATAGCGCGCATTCCTGTAGGGTGGGGCCTGCCCCACCAAGTTTCCTGTATCGGGAGATGGTGGGGCAGGGCCCCACCCTACGTGGTGTTAGTGGTCTTCTCGCTAACTATATAATATTTACTATTTTGCAATGAACCGAATTCTCTTCCCGCTTCTGTTGTTCCTGCTTGTGGGCTGTACCGACAAACACCCCGGCGCCACGTTTCTTTCCTTTAGCGAGAGCAGTCCGGATGGCGACACCTACCCGGTGCGCATGCTGGTCAGCGAAGGCTTCCTGCGCATCGAAGACGGCGATGCGCGGGACGGCTTCATCGTCTTCGACCGCGCCAAGAAAATCGTGTACAGCATAAGTCATACGGACAAGACCACGCTGGTGCTGAGCGCCCAACAGGTCTTGCTCGATGCGCCCAAGGCGTTCGTGCACAAAGTGGAGCGTGACGGAGAGAAGCTTCCAAACGTGGGCGGCCGGGCGGTAACGCATTACCGGTTGTTGACCAACCGTGAACGCTGCTTCGATGTGTATGCGGCGGACGGATTGTTGCCGGAGGCGCTGGCGGCGCTGCGCGAGTACCACCGGACCCTGGCCGGCGAGCAGGCGGCCATGCAGGCGCTGGTGCCGGCCGGGTTTCAGTCGGCCTGCGACCTGGCCGAATATGTATTCCTGCCGGCGCGCCATCTGGAGTTCGGTTTTCCGGTGCGCCAGATCAGCCGCGCGGGCGTAACGCGTCAACTGGTGGATTTCAAAACCGGTGTGCCGGTGGAGAAGGGGCTGTTCGACGTTCCCGCAGAGTACAAGCAGATCACGCCGGCGGAGGTACGAAAACAATAATTCGCCGCTACGCGCATCCTTGCGCTCTCGCGGCATTACTACGTCCCTGTAGGGCATCAAGCGACGGTGCAGCCGGTGGCGACTGCGCCAACTTGAAGCATTGGTTTGTCATTAGCACTATGAGCGTTTAACAAAATGACCATTTCAACTGGCCTGCAAGAAACGCCAACAGATGACGGCGCCGCCCGGCAACAGGAAGGGCTCGTGGATTTCCGGCCGCCGTTCGTAGCGGATGCGAAGTCAGCGAAACTGATGCAGCCAGGCGATGGTGCGCTCGACGACCCAGCGGCTCTTTATGCTGTTATGGCCAGCTAGCAGTACCCCGGCACGAAGCCACTGCTTCCAGAAAACCATGCACGAAGCAGACCGATCAATGTTATTATCCAAGTAAGCGTAGAATGGAGTCCGCGCAGGCAGTGAACCCGGTCAGCAACGAATTGCTCGCTTCCTCCTCCGTCCACAGCGTGGACGACTTCAAGCAATGGACTAAGATCTGGTTGCGGCCGCTGCTGCCGCACGCTTCGCTCCTGTGCGGTTTTGGCCACCTGCACGCCGGGGGCGTGAACCTCGATTATGTGCTGACCGTCGATTACCCGATCGGTCACATTGAGGCCATCCGCAACCGGGTCGGCGCCATCGACACGCCGATCCTGCGCCGCTGGCTCGCCGTGCGCGAGCCACTCCTGTTCGAGGCGGAACATCCGTGGCCGGATATTCCCGAAAACTGGCTCGCCAGTTTCCGCCACCACGACCTGCGCAACATTGCGGTGCATGCCGTGATCGATACCGAACGTTGCCTGGGCACGTACCACAGTTTCTACCGGATACCCGGCACCCCCGGGGAACACCACCTTGAGGTGTTGCGCCGCTTGACACCGCTTCTGCACCAGGTGCTGTGTCGCGTCATCGACAACCTCGGTAGCCAGAACCGCTTCACCACCGCTTTGGCCGTGCTCACCGAGCGCGAGCGCGAAGTACTGCGTTGGCTGATGCTTGGCAAGACCAACGGGCAGATTGCCCGCCTTGCGGTCATGAGCGAGAACACCGTCAAACACCATCTCACGAGCAGCTTCGGCAAGCTCCAGGTCGAGAACCGCTCGCAGCTGATACGTTGTCTCACCGAGCACCAAGTCCGCCAAGCTCCGGGGCAGGGCACTCAAGTGCTGTAACCGTGCACCAAACGGAATCCTGCCGAACCATCCGTTCGCGAGACACCCGGCACTAAAGTGCCATATACAGCTCCTCCCGCGCCTGCTAGGGTTCGCCCATCGCACCGACCGTTCACACCTAACCCTCTTCGGCTGCGCAATCTCGGGGTGTGTCGTTACGTGAGCAACCGAACACCGAACTGTCATGCAGTCGTGGCATCTTGCATCTCCTTGCGGTCTGTGAAGATGCCACGGAGTGTAGAACTGATTTTAATTTTGTCAGGAGCTCTAAGCAAAGGAGATATGCATGCCGGGCATTATGCGGTTTAGTCAACAGGAAAGGAGAACGAGATCGGTATCGGTCTCTGAGTTTGTTGCTGCATGTACCGCCGCCGCATCCAAGGACGATTTCTTGCTTTCGGTTTACCCCAAACTTCTCAGAATCTGGCAGCACGAGATGTTCGCTTGCGGTAGGGGCGATATGGACCGTGTGCATCCTGACCAAAGCATCAATGTTAATTTCCCGGAAGAATACATGCGACGCATGTCGGCTACCTACGGCAGCCCGGGTGGCCCTCTGGTTCAGGATTGGTTAAAGTCCCAGCGGCCGGTGTATTACGACCAGTCGACTATCTTGGGCGAAATGGTGGATCCAGGGTGGCGCGCAGCCTTTTGCGACCACGGGTTGCGTAATATGGTAAGCCACGGTGTCTTGGACAATAGCGGAAAAGCGCTCAGCTATTTTTGGTTTGCCGGCGTAGAGGTATGGGATCCGCACCAGGCATTCATGATCGATATGCTCGCCCCCCACTTACATATTATTTTGGCGCGGATTTTTCGACATGCATCGCATGCCGCCTCCGTGCAGCTTTCGTCGCGCGAGAAAGAAATGCTCAATTGGATATGTACCGGTAAATCAAACCTGGAGATAGCTGGGATTATTGGCATCAGCCCGTGGACGGTGAAAATCCACGTGCGTAATCTGATGGCTAAACTGGATGTTTCCAGCCGCAGCCAGGCAGTTGCCAAGGCATTCGAATTGGGTCTGCTCAAGACCTAGCGACGCGCGTTGTGGCCGCGACGACAAGTATTCAACACCGGTCCATCTACCGTTTAGGGGGCCCGACGCCCCCCCACCCTGAGTAGCATCTGCGTCTAGAGTCCGGTTGCCACTGTAGCCGATCGCTCGGCCAGTTGTCTTGCGTACGCAGCGGGCGTCAGACCGCCCAAGGCCTTCTTCGGTCGCTCCTCGTTGTATTCTCGCCGCCAGGCTTCGATGAGGGCCTGGGCGTGGTGGAGGTTCAAGAACCAGTACTCGTTCAGACATTCATCGCGCAGCCGCCCGTTGAAGGATTCGATGTAGGCATTCTGGTTCGGCTTGCCCGGTTCAATCAGGCGCAGGGTCACGCTGTGGTTATGTGCCCAAGTCAGCATGGCGTGTCCGCAAAACTCCTTGCCGTTGTCGGTGCGGATGACGCGTGGCAGACCGCGGGTGGTGGAAAGCCGGTCAAGAATGCGTGTCACGGTGAGACCTCCAATCGCCCGTTCCGGCACGATGTCCACCGATTCGTGGGTGGCGTCATCGACGATGGTGAGGCACTTGACCGCCCGGCCATCGGCGCTGCGATCGAACACGAAGTCCATCGACCAGACCTCGTTGGCGGCCTCGGGACGTAGCAGCGGTTGACGATCACTCATCGGCACCTTCTTGCGTTGGCGCCGGCGGAGCTGCAGTTTCTCCTCGGTGTAGAGCCGTTCGACCCGTTTGTGGTTGACGATCAGGCCCCGCTGGCGGAGCTTCAGGTAAATCATGCCGGCCCCCCGTAACGCCGGTGCCGGTGAGCGAGCGTCACGATCGTCTCGCGCAGCGCCCTATTCCGATCCGGGGCCGGGCAGTAGCGCAGGCTGCTGGCACTCATGCCGATTACCCGCAGGGCGTGGCGTTCTGAGATATCTCGTTCCGTCATGTTCCGCACCACCTCGCGACGCGATGGTGCGGTCACCACTTTTTTCGCAGCACCTCGCGGGTCACCTCCTGCTCGAGCATGGCTTCGGCCAGGAGCTTCTTGAGCTTGTTGTTCTCGGCTTCGAGCACCTTCAATCGTCTGGCGTCCGACACACTCAGGCCGCCGAACTTGCCGCGCCACAGGTAATAGCTGGCCTCCGAGAACCCGTGCCGGCGGCACAGACCCTTGATCGGCATGCCGGCATCGGCCTCGCGCAGGAAGCCGATGATCTGTTCTTCTGAAAAACGCTTCTTCATGTCCAATCTCCTTCTGGTTATGGGATTGGACTCTAAATTGGGGCGCTACTCAAATAGGGGGACATCGGGACGTCGACGTCGGTAGCAATGTGACTAAATCGCGACGCCAATTAACCCATATGGGCTATTGGCGTATCTTTATCACCCGCCTTATGCTTCGTGCGTGGCGTGTGGGTAAAAATCCCACGCTTTGGCGGTAAATCTACCTTCATTTTGCATGGAAACGCGAATTTTCGTAGCGCGAACCGCTGAGTGTTTCTTAGTTATGACTCTAATTGAGACAGGTGATTTAGGAAAAACATACGGACAAGGCGCCATGGCGGTTGCTGCTCTGTCAAACATTAATCTCGAATTTAAGAAAGGTGACTTTGTTTTTTGGAATATTCAGGAAGTGGAAAGACTTCTTTGCTCAATCCGATTGGGCCCATCGATAGCCCAGCGTCGGGGAGTTGGTGCGACCGCCACACGGAAGGGATTTATGACTTTGCAAATCGAATCCAGGGAGAGCAACGAGTGAATGAGCCGCGAGTCGATCCGTGGCTAGTGCTGCGGACAAGAAGTCGTCACGAAAACACTGTAGAAAGCGTTTTGCAACAGAAACGAATCATCGCGTATCTTCCGAAACGCAAAGTCGTCCGTTGCTGGAAGGAGCGTAAAAGGACTGTAGAAATGCCCTTGTTCCCCGGCTACGTATTTGTGCGACCACGAGCGAATCAGTACGAAGGCATGCGCTACATTCATGGCTCGTGCGGGTTCGTGCTTGCCGACAACAAGCCGGCAACGATGCCAGAAAAGGATCTGCATGCCGTGAAGATGTTGGTCGACAGCGGCGCCGCGCTCACGGTCGAATCGGAGCTCATTGCCGGTAAGTGCGTCAAGTTCGTCGCCGGCCCCTTTATGGGTGTGGAAGGTGAGTTAGTTTGGATAAAAAATCAGAAGCTCTTGGTGATCAATGTCGACCTGGTGGGCGGCAGTGTGCGCGTGGAAGTTGATAGGGAAGAGATCTCGGTTCTCTGATTCGAGATGAAACCGCACATGGATGCGGTTAAGCCGTACCAAGCGAATTATTGCTGTAATTAAGTAGGCTACTTTCGCATAACGCACTCGTTAAGTGACGTTACGGGGCGGAGCCTGTCCGGAGGAAACGTATACTGCAAGTCTCTCCGGGCTTCGTGATACCTTGCCAACGCAGTAGACGGTTAAGCTCTGACCGCTTCATCTTCGGAGCGCAGTAACCCACGCACCACCGAGAGCAAATCTTCTTCCAGCAAGAGAAGCAGCCAAGATCTCGCTCTCGGCACCGCACGCTAGATTCTAGTTCCGGCGCACCTCGCAATCGTAGAAAGTTTCCTTGAGTTTCCGCTTGGTCGGCTTGCATCGCTGGGGACAAAATGCTCAATCAAGAAATGTTGCTGGAGTTGACGGAGTCTTACCTCAAATCCCTGGTCGCCGAAACTTCGGCTTCCTTGGGTACCGATTTCGACTCCTCGGCACCGTTCGGAGAATTGGGTATTGATTCCTTCCGAGTCCTGAAAATAATCAAGGCCTTGGAGGCAGACTTTGGAACTCTTCCTAAGACTCTGCTGTTCGAGAACTTCAACGTCGAAGCCCTGGCTTGGTATTTCGTCGACAAGCACAGCCAAACCTTGACCGCCAGGTTCTCGAAGGAACATCAATCCTCCCGTCCGGCACCGGGCGAGATGCCGGCAAAGCCGGTGAGTGCGGTAGCCGCGATAGCTGAAAGTGCGCCCGTTCAAAGAGTCGCTGCTCAGAGCCCGCTTCAGAGACCTCAATCCGCGCCCGTCGCGCAGCCGCCAATGCCGGCGCCCGCTACCGTTCGGAAGATGCCGATACGTTTTCTGGAAAAGGACTTGCCCAAGCATCCGGAACTCGATGCCCTGGTCAAAGACCTCTTCGAGCGCTACAAGAACGAGGGTTGCGTTTCCAGAGGAACGCGCAACATAGCGCCCAATCTTTTCATCGGCGGCGAAAGGAAGGGTTACTTCAACTATAGTCGCAGCAATAGCATTGTCCTGGTCTACGCCTATACGGGGCCCGAAGACTACTTCTCCGAGATCGCCAAGGAGATGTATCGCTACTGCGCTGCGAAGAATTTTCAGCTCAACCTCTTTCTCGACGTAGTCATCGGATCAATTGACGGAATTCCGTTCTCCGCAACGCCGTTCGGTGCGTTGCAGCGGGTGCTGGACATCCAGAATTTCACTCTCGAAGGCAGCGCGATGCGTCGTCTGCGCTATCAGGTCTCCAAATTCGAAAAAGCCGGTGCGTGCCGAACGCTAGAATACAAGTGCGGCACCAGCAAGGACGTGGACAGGAACATTGCTGAGGTCATCGACCGGTGGTGCACGACCAAGACGATGGTCAATCCACTGATCCACATCGTCAGGGAAGAGATATTGGCGGGCACCTTGCATCCGCAGCATCGCATCTTCTTGACTTACCTCGACGATACGCTGCAGAACGTCATCCTCATCTCCGTGATGTGCTCTTCGCTGAACGGCTATTTGATGGACCTGGAGTTCTACGGCAAGGACATGCCTCTGGGTGGCCTGGAGTTCGCGATTGTGAAGATCATCGAAACGCTGGCCCACGAAGGCTGCAGTATGTTCAGCATGGGTGGAACCTACGGTTGCCGGCTCGACAGCTCCCCGCACGCGGATTCCGAAGTCGACAAGATCCTTGACGATTTGCACAAACAGAACATCTTCAACGACGAAGGCAATCTCCAATTCAAGAACAAGTTCCGCCCCGAAAATAGAACCATCTATATTTGCCGCCCGGTCGGGAGCGGGAAAGCGGACAACATTATCGACATCATCATGATGATCGCGGATCCCGCCAAAGCCCAAACGTCAGACGAAGAGAACCACAACATTGGCGGGGAGCTTCCGATTGCGGGCGAACGTCCGGTCGTGGTCAATGGCCCCTATGCGAACGCGCCGCTGCTCGAAGGCGAAGCCAGATCGGGCACCTTGTCCGATTATGGATTCAATCCGTTGAATATCCCCAGCGATCGGATCGACTACGAGCTCAAGACCGACTCTTGGGCGCAGCTCGATACTGCTCCGTTCGTGCAAAAACAGATGGAGCATCTGCGTACCCAGCTACAGCAGCCGGTCAACGTCAACGAAAGTCTGAGTTCAGTATTTCCGTTCAAGTACTTCGCGCTGACCGATGCGGGTCGCACCGCCGACCATCTCTTTTGCAAGGCGTGGCCGAAGAAAGGCATCGTGCTGCAGAACCTGCTGTTCCCCTCGTGCATCTACCACCAGATCGACAAAGGCTTCACGCCGCACGAGCTGCCGCATCCGGAGGTGTTCCGGATCGATTCGGACGAAGTCTACAAGTCCGATATGGACTGGAATGCGTTGCAGGACTACGTCACTCGGCACGCCGGCGAAATCGCATACGTCTGCATCGAAGTCAGCGACAACGCCGCCGGCGGACATCCCGTGTCCGTGCAGCATTTGAAGCAGGTAAAGGACTTGCTCGCCGCGCATTCCATATCCCTTGTGATTGATGGCACGCGCATTCTGGAGAATGCGCAATTCCTTATCGAACACGACAAGCAGTACGCCGGCAGAACTCTCTGGGACGTTGCCAGGGAAATCCTCTCCTACGCGGATGTCGTTATCGGTAGCCTGGTCAAGGATTTTTGCGTCAACAAGGGCGGAATGATCGCCACCAACGATGAGAATCTGCTCCGCAGGGTTCAGGATCTGATCCAGCAGGAAGGCGGCGGGCTCAACGTCATCGAAAAAAAACTCATCGCCTTGGCTATGCAGAACCGCCGGCAGATCGAGACCTGGGTCGTGCGGAGGATGCGCGCCGTGGAATCGATCTGGCAGGCGCTGAAAGACGAGCAGGTTCCCGTCGTTCGGCCTGTCGGCGGACATTGTGTGATCATCGACGTGAAGAGGCTCCGGGAGTTTCGGGATTTCGTGAATCCCGTCGCCTCTTTCCTTGCTTGGCTCTACCTCAATACCGGGATTCGCGCAGGAGCCCACAGCGTGGGTATGCAGAAGAACAGCCCGATCAACGAGCAGGTCCGCCTGGCCATCCCGGTCGGTCTGAAGAAAGAGCAGGCCGATGACATCGTCCGCCGCCTGGTTCGACTGTTCCGGGAAAAAATGAATATTCCCGAGCTTAAGCTACGCGGTATTGCTTCCGAATCGTTCGGAGGGGTGCACGCCCATTACGATCTAATCCGCTACCACGGCGTTTCGCAAGCCAGCGTTGTCGCCGCTCCCGAAAAGAAGCTACCGAAGCCGCTGGCTCCGATGTCCGCTCCTGTGTTACCGGTCACGCCCCCCGCGCCGATGAAGTTCGCTGCTCCCTCCGCTTCGCGCAAGGACATCGCGATCGTGGGAATGGCAGGTCGCTATCCCAAAGCGAAGAACATACTTGAGTTCTGGGAAAATTTGAAGGCGGGTAGGGACTGCGTAGGCGATATCCCGCAAGACCGGATCGCGCGACGCATCCAGAACGAATTCACCCAGGCTTATCGGGGCGGCTTCCTCGAAGACATCGACAAGTTCGATTCTCTGTTTTTCAACATCTCCCCGCGCGAAGCCGAGTTTCTCGATCCCCAGGAAAGGCTTTTCCTCGAAGTTGCCTGGGAGGCGATCGAGGACGCAGGTTACTACCCGGAAATCCTGGCTCAGGAGAACGCGTCGCGGAACGTCGGCGTGTTCGTCGGCGCGGTCTGGGCGATGTACCAGATCGTCGGAGTGGAGGAGAAGCTTTCAGGCAACAACGTGAACCCGAACTCCTTCCTCTGGAGCATCGCCAACCGCGTTTCCTACTGGATGAATCTCACCGGTCCGAGCCTGACGGTCGATACCGCTTGCTCGTCCAGCCTGACTGCGATCTACCTAGCCTGCGAAGCTATCCACAACGGCGACTGCTCCAGCGCCATCGTCGGCGGCGTCAATCTCGATCTGCATCAGCACAAGTTCGATATTAATAACTCCGGCGGAGCGCTTTCGAGCGACGGCGTGTGCCGCAGTTTCGGGGCCGGAGCCAACGGCTATGTGGCGGGCGAAGGGGTCGGCGCGATCTTTATCAAACCACTCGACAAGGCCCTCGAAGACAACGACAACATCTACGGCGTGATCAAGAGCGCCGTAGTCAATCATGGCGGACGTACGAGCGGGTACACTGTTCCGAACCCTAAGGCCCAGGGCGATCTAATCGCGGCAGCCCTCGAAAAGGCCGGAGTGGACGCGCGCACCATCGGCTATATCGAAGCGCACGGCACTGGAACCGAACTGGGCGATCCAGTTGAGATTTCCGGTCTGACGAAAGCGTACGAATCTTACAATGTCGGCAATCAGTTCTGTCCGATCGGCTCAGTCAAGACAAATATCGGCCACTTGGAAGCGGCCGCGGGTGTGGTGGGCGTATGCAAAGTGCTTCTGCAAATGAAGTATCGCCAGCTCGTGCCGTCCCTGCATTCCTCCCAACTCAACGAGTACATCGACTTCAAGAATTCGCCTTTCTACGTTCAGCAGCGTTTGGAAGCTTGGAATGAGAAAGAAATTGATGGCGTCAGTTTCCCTCTTCGTGCCGGGCTCAGTTCTTTCGGTGCTGGCGGCGCCAATGCCCATATCGTCTTCGAAAGATACGAACTTTTGGCAGTTGAACCGGCTTCGCAACCGGGCGACTGCGTGTTTCCGCTTTCCGCGAGGAACGACGAGCAACTGCGCGAAATGGCTGTCCGCCTGCGCAAGCATCTCGAGCTCGACTCTATTCAGCACAACCTGAACGATATCGCGTTCACGCTTCAGAACGGACGCAAATCGTTTGAGCATCGCCTGGCGCTCGTCGCCAAGACCAAGAATGAGCTAATCGAGAAGCTGGCCGTATTTCTGAATGGCAAGAAAGACGTCGATGTCCTCTCCGGTCATGCGAAGAATTCGGAAGGGATCACGAAATTGCTCAGCCGCAAGGAAAAAGAGCAATTCGTCAGTCTGCTCTCGGAAAGCCGGGATCTTCACAAGCTCGCCCAACTGTGGATCGACGGCCTGCTCTCCGACTGCCGGGGATTCCTGCAGACGGGAGGCAAAAGAACATCCTTGCCGACCTATCCTTTCGCGGACAAGCGGTACTGGATCGCGGGCAAAACAGCGACCACGGCGGTTTCTTTGCCGGCGCGCTCCGGTGTACATCCGCTGATCGACAGCAACGAGTCGACTTTCCAGCGGCAACTATTTAAAAAGACGTTCCACGAGCAGGAGTTCTTCCTTCGCGATCATGTCGTCTCGAACATCCCGACTTTGCCCGGTAGCGCTTACCTGGACCTGGCCCGCAAGGCAGGCGAAATCGCGGCGGGAAGGAAAGTACAGAAGATCAGGAATGTTACTTGGGTCAGTCCGCTTTCGGTCGAAGGCTCAATGCCTACTGAAGTGTTTATCGAGCTCAAGCCGAGTGCCGATTCAGTGGTCTTCGAAGTGTTCAGCGAGGGGGCCGACGGCAAGAGAAAGCTCTATTCGCAAGGCAAATTGGTGTACGCGAACCAGCCCGCCGCCATTCCGCAGCCCGAACCCGAATACATCGACATCGCGGGCATTCGCGAGCGCTGCACCAAGTCGGTTGCGGCGAAAGATGCTTACACTCTCTTCAACTCCCTGGGCATGAATTACGGTCCGAGCTTTCAAGTGTTGCAGGAAGTTTACAAGAACCAAGACGAGGTGTTTGGCGTCCTGAAAATCCCCGAAGTCCGCAGCGCCGACTTCGAAGATTTTGTGCTCCATCCCTGCATCCTCGATGCCGCGATGCAAGCGGGCGTCATGGCCCAACTCGGCGAAGCGGCGGGAGAAATAAAAGTCCCGTATTCGCTCGGCGAAGTCGAAATCCTTCACCCGTTGACGCGCACTTGCTACAGCTACGTGACGAAGGTTAAGAGCGATCGGAACACGGGCTTAGGGGTGTCCAGGGAGAACGTGACCATCGTCGACGAAACCGGCAAGGTCCTCGCCAGAATCCGCGAATCGGTCGGCGTGCCGCTGTTGAGCGTGCACGAGAAGCCGGCAGCGGTTCAGAAGGCATCGCTGCCTGAGGGGCAAGACGAGTTTACCAAGCTGTACTACTCACATGTATGGCGGAAGTCGCCGCTCGCCAAGGTGCAGAGCGACGTCCGGGCCATCCTGCTCTTCGACAAAGACGATCGCTTGCGCGACGCGTGTGTGGCGCGGAACATCAAGGTGGTGCTGGTTCTACCCAGCGACAAATTCGAGGATCTGGGCAATGGTACTTACGGGATCAATCCGCAGGACCGGCAGGACTATGCCCGCTTGTTCGACGCTCTGAACGAGAAAAATTGGGTTGCGCAGAAGATTTGCTACGCCTGGCCCGACTCCTCGGAGCCCGGCGACGAAGGCGCGCTCAGGAAAGCGTTGGCGCGGGGTGTTTACGCATTCCTCTTCTTCTGTCAGGCGTTGATCGAGCAAAAACTGACGAGCAAAGTCCAGCTTCTGTATCTCTATTTCGCGAAGAAGAACGTGGTTCAGGCGCACAACGAAGCAATCAACGGATTCGTAAGAAGCCTGCGCCTGGAAAATCCGAAGATCGACTGTAAGGTGTTGGAAGTCCGGCAGAACCGGACCAATCTGAACGACGTGCTGAACTCGGTCGTGGCCGAACTGCATTCGGCCGCACAGGACGAGATCACGGTCCGCTATGACAGTCGTGTCCGTTACGCAAGAGCCCTCAAGAAGCTGAGTCTCGCGGAGCGGGTCGGGAAGGATTTGCCCGAAATCGCACTCAAGCAGAACGGCGTCTATTTGATCACCGGCGGCGCGGGCGGACTCGGTTTGATTTTCGCCGAATTCCTGGCGAAACATTGCAAAGCGAGGTTAGTGCTAACCGGCCGATCCGAGCTGTCTGCCGAGCGCGAAGCCGAGTTCGAAGCGTTCAAAAAAGCGGGCGCTGAAGTGCTCTACATTTCAGCGGATGTTTCCAAATCCGAAGACGCTCGACGCGTCGTGGATCAGGCGCGGTCGCGCTTTGGCAAACTCAACGGGATTATCCATAGCGCGGGTGTCCTGCGCGACTCCTTCCTTAGGAAGAAAACGCCGGAGGAGATGGAGGCCGTTTTCGCTCCGAAGGTTTTCGGCACATTCCATCTTGATGAGCAAACGCGAGACGAGGATCTGGATTTCTTCGTCACCTTCTCCTCGTTGGCCGCGATCGGCGGCAACGCCGGTCAGTGCGATTACGCGTTCGCAAACCATTATATGGATAGTTTTGCTGCCAGGCGCGAACTACTACGGGCGAGCGGCAGGCGAATGGGCAGGACGCTGAGCATCAACTGGTCTCTGTGGGCTAAAGGCGGCATGAAGCTCGACGAGGAGACCAAGCTCTTCTTCAAGAAGAATTTGGGAATCGTGCCGTTGAGGACTGAACTCGGTCTCGAAACTTTCGTTACCGTGCTTCCCTTGGCCCAGTCTCAGATCGCAGTTCTGGAAGGCGTACAGGCCAAGATAGAGCTGGCTTGGGGAATGACGAAAAGGGAAAGCCCGGCGCCCGCGCCGGCATCTTCCGGTGTCCAGCAAGCCTCTACTCCTTTGGGTGCCGTTGACTTTACCGGTCTCGTCATCAGGGAGCTATCGCAAAAGGTGATGGAGCTGTTGAAGCTCAACGCCGAAGACCTTTCGTTGGACACTATTCTACTGGATTTGGGATTCGACTCGATTGGCCTAACGACATTCGCGAATGCGATCAACGATAGCTACAAGTTAGACATCAACCCGGTCTTGTTCTTCGAATACCCCTCCATCCGGGCCATCGCTGGCGCCCTTGTCACCGACTACCGAAGTGCCGTGGAAAAGGTCCATAGTACCAGCAAGCGCCCCACCTCGATCGCTTCCCAGGCGCCGGCTCAGTCTGTCTCTAAGTCCCTCAAGGCAGACGGCGAATTCGACAAGGTCTTCGCGATTAGCAAGGGCTGGGAGCAGCCCGCCGCTGCGCCTTCCTCCAGAGGTATCTCGCGTGAACTACGCTTTATTGATGAGCCTATTGCGATCATCGGTATTGGTGGCGTTATGCCGCAGTCGGAGAATCTCGAGGAGTTCTGGGACAACCTCAAAAACGCCCGGAACATGGTCACCGACATACCGAGAGACCGCTGGGTTTGGGAGGACTACGACGGCAATCCGATCAAAGAGGTGAACAAATCCAACTCCAGGTGGGGTGGGTTCATGAAGGAGGTCGACAAATTCGATCCACTCTTCTTCGGCATCACGCCGAGAGAGGCGGAGATGATGGACCCCCAGCAACGCATCTTCCTCGAGTCGGTTTGGACCTCGATCGAGGATTCGGGGCACAAAGTGTCCGACCTGTCGGGTACGAAAACAGGGCTCTTCGTGGGCGCTTCGTCGAAGGACTACGTTGATGTACTCGCCGAAAACCTTTCGACGCTTGACGGATTCTCCGCTTCCGGTAATTCGCATTCTATCCTGGCTAACCGGGTTTCCTTCCTGCTCAATCTGCGAGGGCCCAGTGCATCAATCGATACCGCCTGTTCCAGTTCGTTGATTGCTCTGCATCGCGCTATCGAATCAATCCACACCGGCAGTTGCGATATGGCAATCGTTGGTGGCGTGCAGGTGATGCTGACACCGGTTGGTCATATCTCGCTGAGCTCGGCCGGCATGCTGAGCATCGACGGCAAATGCAAGACCTTCGACAAGGACGCCAATGGCTATGTGCGAGGCGAGGGCTCAGGCGCCATCTTCATTAAGACCCTAGCCAAGGCAGAAGAAGACGGGAACCCGATTTATGCAGTCGTCAAGGCAACCGCGGAGAACCACGGCGGCCGCGTAACGATGCTGACCGCGCCCAATCCCAAGGCGCAAGCCGAGCTGCTGTTCGAAGCTTATGAAAAGGCCCAGATCGATCCGACGACCGTTGGGTACATCGAATGCCATGGTACCGGGACAAGCCTCGGCGACCCGATCGAGATCCAAGCGCTCAAGAAGTCGTTCGCGGATCTTTACGAGAAACACAACAAGCCTCCGCCCGCTGCCCCGCACTGCGGACTGAGTTCGGTAAAAACGAATATCGGTCACCTGGAGCCGGCGGCCGGCATCGCGAGTCTGCTCAAGGCGCTGCTATCGATCAAGCACAAGCAGATTCCTGCCCTGCTTCACTTCGAAGAACTGAATCCGTACATCGACCTTAGCGGCAGTCCCTTTTACATCGTCGACAAGACGACGCCTTGGGAGACTGCGCAAGGCAATGACGGCGCTCCTCTGCCGCGAAGAGCGGGCGTTAGTTCCTTCGGCTGGGGTGGGGCGAATGCTCACGTCGTGTTGGAGGAATACCTCCTACCTCAGTTGACGCAGCAGGATGGTGATCGAGGTCCGCAAGCGGTCGTTCTGTCCGCCAAGAATGAAGCGCGTCTTAAAGCCTATGCCCGATCCTTGCTGGCACACATTCGAAAGAACGAATTCGCAAAACCTGAAATTGCCGACCTCGCCTATACATTCCAAATCGGTCGGGATCCCATGGAAGAGCGTCTGGGGCTGATAGTGGATTCAGTCGGCCAGCTGGCGGAAAAGCTTGAAGCTTATCTCGACGGCGTTGAGACGATTGAAGGTGTGTATCGCGGCCATATCAACCGCTACAAGAGGAACGATCAGGGTCTGAGCCTTATCGAGCCCGAAGAGAACAGTGGTGTTCAATCAAACGACATCGACGATTGGATCGCCTCCGAAGACTACGAGAATCTGTTGAGTGCTTGGGTCATGGGCACAGACATCGATTGGAGCAGGCTCTACACGGCTCGCCACAGCAAACCAAGGCGAGTGAGCTTGCCGACCTACCCGTTCGCCAGGGACAGGCATTGGGTCGATACTGGCGCGAAGACGACGACGAAGGCGGGCGTAACATCGGCCGCGCTTCATCCGCTACTGCACGCTAACGTCTCGACGCTCAGCCAGCATCGCTACAACGCAACGTTCAGCGGCAAGGAGTTCTTCCTCGTCGATCATCAGAGAACGCTGCCGGCAGCAGCCTACCTGGAAATGGCAAGAGCAGCCGTCGCGCACGCGAAGGTCCTGTCGGGCGATTCGACCGTACTGGAGTTGCGCAATATAGAGTGGACGCCCGTCGTCTACGTCGCGGACAAAACACCGGTCCTTATCGATGTGTTCGAGGCCCGTAATGGCCAGATCGGCTATGAGATCCACAGCACCAAAATGAATGGGGAAGGACAGCCGCATAGGATTGTGCACGGTCAGGGGACTGCGAAATTCGGCGCACGCCCAATGCCGGCGAGGCTCGATATCCAACAAATCATAGCGCTCATGACGTACGGCAGCGTGGATGAAACGCGTTCTGACACAATGCTAAAAAACCTGAGCCCGCAATCTGGACCGTCGCTACGGGCAATCAAATCGATATATCACGGATACCAACAGCTGCTCGTCCACCTGGAATTGCCACAAGGGATCGAACACATCGTGCAAGACTATGTTCTTCATCCGTCCGTGATGGACAGCGTGCTACAGAGCGCCATCGTTTTGGCGACGGACTTAGACCCAGTGCCCGGGCAGTCGTCGCAGCCTTCGGGGCTGGAGTCGCTACAAGTGCTGTCGCCCTGTACGGGGGATATGTACGCATGGGTACGCTACTCGCGGGGCAACAATGCGGCGGATGAATCGATTAGGTTGGATGTCGATGTCATGGACGCGCAGGGCACGATTTGCATACAGATGAGATCGCTCGCGTTCGCCACCACCAAGTTCGATCTCGGAGAAACGCGAGGTAAGGAAACGCAAAGCAAGGTTTTCACCGCGCTGCTCGATTCTGTATATCAATTGGAGGCGGACACTTCGGATAAGAACGAATCCGAAACCTTCACAGAAGAGTTCGAAAAAATTCTAGAAGAGATTCTGTAGAGGACAACGAATATGGTAACTTTAGTTGACGACGTTCTTGAGAGCATTCTCGCGAAAAGAATCGACAAGCAAGATGCGCTACGAAGCTTCAACAAGCTATCGGAGGAAGAGAAGAACCGGGTCGTTGTGAGCCTGAAGTCCAAGCTGCAAAAGAACGAGGACGCGGCTGAGGCGGAGCTTTCCGAGAAGCCCGCGAGTCCAACGCTGAAATCGATTCACGAGTCGGATCTAAGCGAAGAACAGAAAAAATACATCAAGGATCTCTCGAAAGAATACGCAAATCGCGTTCCGAAATCGAAGAACAACGCGTTGGTGCATCAGGTCTACTTCGTCGATCAAAGAAAGGTGGCGGGCCTCAAAAAGAGTCTCAAGTCCATGCAGTTCCAGCTGACCTATGAGCGGGCTGAGGGCGCTTACTTGTACGACGTCGACGGCAATAAATATGTCGATATCACGGGAGATCAAGGCGTCAACTTTTTTGGGCATCAGCCGGAGTTTATTAAAAACGCCCTAGTGAATCGTTTGAGTCAGGGCTACCCGTTGGTTGGGTATAGCGAAGATCTGTTCGAGGTTGCAAAACTGTTCTGCGAGATTACAGGGCATGAGCGCATGGTGTTCACCCAAAGCGGTACGGAAGCGGTGATGTGGGCGGCGAGAATGGCAAGAGCGGCCACAGGGAAAAAGAAAGTCGTGATTTTCGATGGGTCATATCACGGCCTGTCGGACACTGTACTGGCCATGAGGGGACGGAATGGTGTCACCATGGCGGCAGGGCTGGGCATGCTGCAGGAATTCGCGGATCAGTTGATTATTCTCGATTACGGGGACATGGACCAACTGGATGTAATCGAGAAAAACTCCGAAGAGATCGCATGCGTCCTCACCGAGCCGATCCAGTCAAGATTCCCGGCAAGGCAGCCGCACGAGTTCCTCAAAGAGCTGCGAAAGCTGACAGTGGAAAAAAATATCGTGCTGATCTTCGACGAGATGGTCACCGGCTTCAGAGTGGGCCGTAAAGGCGCGGAAGGTTTCTACAAGGTAAAGCCAGATATTGCGACCTACGGAAAAGTGCCGGGCGGTGGCATGCCGACGGGCATCATCGCGGGTCTACCGAAGTACATGAATTACATCGACGGCGGAGTATGGGGACTGGACGACGATTCAATGCCCAGCCTCAGGAGAGCCGTGATGGCCGGCACGCATACGCAGAATTCGCTCAAGGTGTCCGCAACGCTCGCGGTCTGTTCCGAAATGAAGCGCATATGCCAAGCGGATGATTGCGACTACTTAACTTGCGCATGCGCTGTGGGTGAGCTGAACCGGAGGACGAAGTCGATGTGCGACGAGATCAACGCGTACTTTCTGGAGAAGAACGCCCCCCTGGCCATCGAATACTTCAGCTCGCTGTTCAGAATCATGCTAACCCACGACCCATACGGACTCGTAAGAGAGTTGTTGATGATCTTGTTGAAAATCAATGGGGTCGAGACATCCCTTTCTGGAAACAACTTCCTGAACCTCGCGCATAGCGAAGCGGATATGCGTTTCATCGTCGATGGCTTCAAGAAAAGCGTCGAGACGCTTTTGGAGCACGGCTTCTTCTACGAGGACGAAGCGGAGGCTGAGCCTGCCGCTCCCCCCGTCAAAGCCAAGGAAACCAAGGTTCAAACGCCGCCTGCTTCCGTCAACGACCGCGCCAAATCCCAGATCGATAGGTTGAGGGAGCTGCTGCTGGCAGACCTGCGAAGCATCAACAATGGAGTGAACTGATATGTCGAATGTGGCAGAAATCGATGTTTTGAGCGACATCTTGAAGTTGATCGAGTCGACCTTGAAGATCCCGGCCGACCAGATGGACATCGACGCGAATCTAGAGAGTTTCGGCGTCAACTCGCTCATCGTGATGGAGTTGATGGAGAATATTGAAAGGGAGTTCGATATTACCTTGACGCCTGCGCAGTTCTCAACCATCGACACGGTGAGGGGGCTGGCGGGCTTGGTGGAGAAGCTTCTTGAGGATGCGAGCGATGCTAGTCGTCCGCAAAAAACTGCGTCGAACAATTCACATACGACGCCAGGAAGCGTTCAGCCCGTCCCGCATCTGCAACCGGGCGCTAACGTCACGACCCTGCGGAGCAGGGCGGGCGAAGGCCCGTCGCAGCAAGTCCTCGACTACGTCAGCAGAAAATACGCCATCGACCTTTCCTACCGCGACTTTAATTCCATCGAAGACGTCGTCGATGCGTTGGCATTCAACCACACCGGCGATCTGTTGCGGCACTACGGCCTGTCCGACCAGTCGGATTACGCGACTGCTTCAGTGAAGGCACCGGTGATAGCAATCGTCGGTATGAGCTGCAGGCTGCCCGACGCTCCCGACCATCAAGTGTTCTGGGAGAACTTGATTTCGCAAAAGAACAGCATACGCGAGATTCCCAAGACCAGATGGAATTGGGAAGATCACTATTCCGAAACCATCGCCCAAGGAAAAACCGTCTCGAAGTGGGGCGCGCTCATAGACGACGTGGACTGTTTCGATACCGGGTTCTTTAACATCCCGGCTGAAGTGGCGATGACAATAGATCCTCAACTACGGTTGCTGCTCGAGGAAACATATCGCGCCGTCGAAGACGCCGGCATTAACATGAAGAAGCTCGCAGGTTCGCACACGGGTGTCTTCATCGGATACGAATATTCTGAATACGAGCACCATCTTCGTAAACTCAATAACAAGGACTTCACCAAGGGGCCGCTGTTCAGTTCCTCAAGTCCTTCGTATTACCTATCGAATCGCATTTCGTACACGTATGATCTGTGCGGTCCCAGCGAAGCCTATAACATCAATTGCGCTTCGTCGGCTGTTGCGATCAACAGGGCGTACTACTCGCTGTTAAACGGCGAAAGCGATCTGGCGATCGCGGGGGCGGTCTCCCTTAACCTATTCGTGGACGACTACATCGCCGCGTCGCAGTACGGGATTCTCTCTCCGAACGGAACAAGCGGCGTCTTTGACGATAACGCCAACGGTTTCACCCGTGGCGAAGGCGTTGCGACGGTAGTCTTGAAGCGTCTGGAAGATGCTGAAAAGGATAACAACCGGATTTACGGCATCATCAGGTCTTCGCACCAAAACTACCGGGGGGCGGCCAGGAACATCTCTGAGGTCAAGCACGAGTCGATCACGAGCGTCATCAGCGAGTCCTATGAAAAAGCTTCTGTCGACCTGGAAACAATCGACTACATCGAGGTCGACGGCTATGCCAGCAAGTGGGCGGACTCTTTCGAGTACGAAGGCATAAAAGGCGTCTTCGAGAAGAGCAAAGCAGGTGAAAAGCATGTTGCTCTGGGCAGCGTGAAGGGCAATATTGGCAATGTCGAATCAGTTAGTGGCGTGACGAACGTCATAAAAATCGCGCTATCGCTTTATCACAAGAAGTTCCCAGCAACGATATCCAAAAAGAAGATCAACACCTTCATGGATATCGATAACGCATCCCACCCGCTCTATATCGCCGATAAGGAAATTCCCTTCGATAGCATTCGCAAGCAGGCCGACAAGCCGATCAGAGCGGGCATCAATTCGTTCGCCGATAGCGGAACGAATGTGCACATCCTGCTCGAAGAGTACATGGTCGAAAAGCCTGCTGCGAGCGATACGGCTCAATTCAAGCAGCTTTTCGTACTGTCCGCCAAGGACGGCAAGCGTCTGGATAGCTATGTTCAGAAATACATCGATTTTCTATCGGATGACGCTGCCTCCCACTCGTTTACAGATTTGATCTACACGTCGCAAGTGGGCCGCGAATCGTTGAACGAAAGGCTGGCGATCGTCGCGTCGTCGCGCAAAGAGCTTCTGGACAAGCTTGCTTTGGTCAAAAAAACCGGAATCAAAGACAAGCTGGGACTCGATTCGAAGGAAATTTACTACGGCAAGATCAATCCCGCCGAGAAGAATCCTTTGGCGAGCCTGATCACGGCCGACATGGCGCACATGCAACTCGTGCAGAGCATGCAGACTGCGCAGTGGAAACAGATCGCCATGTTATGGGTGAGCGGCGTGGCAATTCTCTGGGAGACGATTTGGCAGTCCCAGATGGTGCAGCGAGTATCGCTACCCACCTATCCTTTCGCCAAGGACAGGCATTGGCTCGATATCGATGTTCAGGAAACGTCTCAAAGCTACGTCGCCTCGGCGCCAGTTGAACAAAAGGCGCAGGCACCGGAGCCAGAAGAAGAATCCGTACTGTCAGCTGTTTGGTATTTCTACCTGCCCAGTGATGCGGCCCGTGCTCAAACGGATGCAGCGATGAGTCGCATGGAGAAAATTGAGTTATTCCTAAAGCAAGAAATCGCGATGCAACAGAAAAGACATATCGACGAGATCGCTTTGGATAAGGATTTCATCGAACTTGGGATGAATTCGATAGGTGTCGCCGATCTGATCATCAGGACGGACATGCTGCTGCAAACCAATCTGTCTCCGAGCATACTCTTCAAATATCCCGAGATCGGCACGCTGTCCGAATACCTTGCGAATGTTTACGCTGAAGCAATCGACGCGCTTGTGGTGACGAAGGTCAAGCCGTCTCCAGAAGAAATCAAGGAGGCAACCGCGGCGAACAGCCCGCCCACCGAACGTAAAGATCCGACGCCGCTGGATATCTTGATCGCACTGCAAGCAAAAGGGGGCAAGTCTCCCATCTTCGCCGTGCCGGGTGCGGGCGGAAACGCGCTCTCTCTGCAGCAGCTCAGCCATGCTTTGGGCAACAAGCAGCCTTTCTACTGCCTTGAGCCTGTCGGACTGGATGGCCATGTCCAGTCGATGGCAAGCATCGAAGAGATCGCCGATTTTAATATCAAGGCGTTGAGATCAGTGCAGGCGATAGGCCCTTATCGGCTGCTCGGATACTCCAACGGCGGCATCGTGGCATTTGAGATGACCAGGAAGTTGTTGGAACAAGGCGAAAAGGTATCTTCTTTGGCGATGCTGGACAGCCTTGCGCCATCGCTGCTGAGCGAGGACCAGATTGAATTGATGACGGTCGCTGTGTTCAACCATTTCATCAGCTCTCTTGGTGCCGTCTCGAAACTTGATGTCGAGCAGTTGAAAAAGGTGCCTGAGGGCGAACGTAGCGAATATCTCTACAATTATGTGGCGAGCCTTGGACTGGAGCTGCCAAAACAGCAATTCATGGCCACATTCAATGTGGCTACGGCAAGCGAATTGAGTTGCCGCGCTTACCAGCCGACAAAGCTGACGCACAAGGTCGACGTTACCTTGTTCCGCGCCACCGATGGTTTCAAGGATATGCCGAGCGATTATGGTTGGGGCGAGTTCTTGTCGGGCAACCTCCATACCTGCGAAATCAGTGGCAACCATTTCACTATCGTAGAAAAGGGCCCGGTTACGGAAGTTGCCCAGCAAATCAGCCACGCACCGGTAAAGCCCATAAAGAAAGCCTCTCGGGACCGCGCTGGTGTGACTGCCTAGCCGAGAGACTGCAGCACAGCATCCAAATCAGGGCCGGGTTAGCGAATTCTTCGCTCCGGTCCTTTTGCCCGCACCCAACCTGCATCGTCGGCATATGCCCAATTGGAAAACGCGACAAGCGCACTCGCTTCGGCTTGCCGGACAGTCCCAGTATGCGAACAATCTCTGGAGAAGATGATGAAACGCCTCATGAGTTCGATGGTTCGGTATTTCGAAAATGTTCCCGAACGAGTTCGAAAGAAAAAAATCACCATCTGGCTGTTATTCCTAATAGTGACCGTGTTCTGCGCTGTAGGAATGACTCGCGCCAAGTTCGACGCTTCAATTGAAGGTTGGTTTGCCGAGGACGATCCGCTGATAGTCGCCTTCGACTGGTTCCATCATGAGTTTGGCAGCGACGATCACCTTTATATCGCCTACAAGCCTAAAGACGGCGATGTCTTCTCCGAAAAATCGCTGAAGACACTACAAAAAATGCAGCAAGAACTTCAGGGGCGTGTATCCCGTTTGCAGGAAAAGGACGGTTCGGCTCTCAAGCATATCGTCAAGATCACTTCCCTCATAAATGCCCCTGTCTTGAGGACAGAAAATGGGGCGCTGATATCCAAGAAATTGGTGGGCAAAAGCGTGCCGAATTCACCCGAGAAGCTCGACAGCATTCGCCGAATCGCAGAATCGCAGAAGCCATTTCCTTTGCTGTATTTCTCGAAGGACTACAAATATGGGGGCGTCCTGATCGAAACGAATTTCGGTGCGATCCCCATTGAATCCGCGACTGCGAATGACAAACCAGCAATCTCAGATCTGAAATTAGACGATCCGGAAGTTACCGCCGGTATGTTGGAGCGCCCTAAGTTCAAACCAACTGACTTGGCGGATTACGTAGCTTTGATGGATGAAGTCAAGGCTGTTCTAAACAAGCCAGAATATACATCTCACTTCGAATACTACCCGGTGGGGAACACCGCAGCGGCTGAATACAACTTAGCGATGGTCAACGAGATGGGCATGCTGAATGTCGCGGCGCTGCTCATCATCATGTTGCTGTTGTGGCTTATTTTCCGCTCGTTGAGTGCGGTTGTTTGGCCGGTCGTCATCGTAATATTGAGCACGATTTGGGCAGTAGGCATAACAGCCTGGATCGGCTTGCCTATCACGGCCTTTGTCATGGTGACCGTCATGCTTACTTTGGCGGTTGGCGTCGCCGATACCGTTCATGTGATGTCGGCATATTTGTCTTCGCGCAATGAAGGCCATGATCACCCATCTGCCCTGAAACGAGGGTTTAGAAATGTCGCCGTGGCATGCCTGCTGACGACAGTTACCAACATAGTGGCTATTACGGCGTTAAGCATTACGCCTATTGTTCCTATCCAAGTCTTCGCGTTCATGTGCGCGCTGGGCGTGGGGCTTCCCTTCATATTCTCGGTTTATCTGCTTCCGCTTATGCTTGATCTATGGGCGCCAAAGAAATCTGAGAATGCGGGTAGAGGCCGGTTTGGTGCGTTCTTCTCCCGTTTGACCCCCGACATTTCCTCCTATCTGGGACGTCTTCTGGAAAAGGTCTTGCCCACTGTGGAAAAGAGGCCGGTGGCTATCATCGCTCTCTTCATGATCGTGCTCGCCGTCTGCATTTACGGCGCCACGCAGACGAAGGTGGATACCGATCCGGTCGGGTCTTTTCCAATCGACTCTAAGATTAGGCAAAGCGTCGCGGTCGTGGACAAAAACATGATGGGCGCACAAAGCATGGAGATCTATCTGGATCTAGGAAAGGAAAATGCCTTTCACGATCCTTTCGTTTTGAATGTGGTGAACAAGCTGCAAGACACGATTGAGCGTGAGCACAAAGATCTTGTCGTGCGAACCACTTCTTTGGTGGATACGGTCAAGAATTCATACAAGACTCTGAATGACGATAGGGAGGATATGTATGTCATTCCCGAAACTCAGAGCGCTATATCGCAAACGCTATTCTTGTTCAACCAGTCCAATCCGGACGATCGAAGTAAGCTGGTTTCCGACAATTACGATAGATCGCGCATAAGCGTTCGTCTTTATAACAAGGGGTCTTACGAATATACAAAAGCTTGGAATTCGATGCGGGCTGATATCAATAAGTCCGTTGAGGAGATCAAGCAGAAGTATCCAGATGCCAAGGTTTCCATTACTGGCATGCTGGCTCTGCTGATGCAGGGCTCCGACTACCTCACGAGCAGTGAGTTGACGAGTTTCGGATTGGCTATCGTTTTGGTCAGCGCCGTGTTGCTCGTACTTTTCGGCTCTCTAAAGGCGGGCACCATTGCGCTCATTCCCAACCTGATTCCGGCCATATTGGCGTATGGTGCTTTGGGTCTTCTAGGCAGACCCCTCGATATCACGACGATGATGATCGCGCCGATCATTATCGGTATCGCCGTCGACGATACGGTGCATTTCATCACCCACTACCGAAATCAAGTCGTCATCCACGGCGATATAAGAAGAGCGCTGCAAACGACGATAACCGAAGCCGGCCAGTCCGTTGTTTTCACCACCTTAATACTAGGACTGGGTTTCGGCATCATGGCGTTTGCTTCCGATGCCGGTGTGGCGAACCTGGGGATCTTTGGCTCTCTGGCTATCCTTGTGGGTCTGCTCAACGATCTATTCTTATTGCCCGCAATGATCTTGGTTTTCAAGCTGAGGTTCGAGGGCCATGGGCTGACCGAACCAGCGCTAATCAAACCGAAACTGTCTTCGTCTAACTTGGAGCCATGAGCTAGCTTTGCTGTTGGTACTCTTGCCGTGGCGATCAAATCGCTCTATCTATTGGTCATTAAGGAAGGAAGGTATGAAATCCATCAAAACGAATCTACACGTCATGTTGTTGGCTTGTGCCTTGGCGCCTTTGACGGCATTGGCAGCCAAGTCAGCCGACCAGATCATGGCGAACGTGGATCATGCAACACGCACCGCCTATTCCACCCAGCTTGCGAGTGTGAAGATCACAACGTGCAAGTACGTGCTCGCGAACGGAAGCGTGAAGTGCTCCGAAAAACCCAGGGTCGTAGTTGCCGAGAACATAAAAAAGGGTGAAGTGGTCGATGGAAAATACAACGACAAATCATTACTGATCGTCCGCGAGCCGATAAGCGACAAGGGGACAAGCCTGCTGGTCTACGAATATGGAGAGCGTGGCAGAGACAACGATAACTGGCTATACCTGCCCGCATTGGGCAAGGTCAATCGGATCATTGCGAGCGACGACGAGGCTGGAAGTGTGTTCGGATCCGAATTTTCCGTTGAGACCACGGAAAACCCCGAGGGCAGAAAAATTTACGAATATACGTACAAGCTTCTCGAGGAAACAACCCATCAAGGGCGCCCGGTTTGGGTCATAGAAATGCTTCCCACCCAGGTAAAAGCGAAAAAGACGAGTTATGACAAGGTCGTGGCGTGGATCGACAAAGAAACATACCTCCCCTTGAAGGAAGACCTTTACCGCAATGGAAAGATACATAAGCAGCGGACCCAGAGCGACATCAAGAAAATCGATGGCGTCTCCGTGGTGCTAAAGGTAGTGGTGAACAACCGATCGTCATCTCGCGTAAGTCAAATGGACTATATGGCGATGAGACACAATACGGACATACCCGATGAATTTTTGAGCCAAAGGGGATTGACCGACTTTGCTTTCAGGGAAAGAAATCTCGCTACGTTCCGTGACCGACTGAATAAATAGTCGTCGAACGCTTAATGAAAAAAAACTGTCGAATGGCCTGTCTTGTTTGCTGCCTTGTATTGAGCATTCCGCTCGGCGCACAGGAGAGGAAGGAGACGGTGGATCCGAAGTCACAGGTCGCGCCGGACGAAGACATCGATTTATCAAAGGCAGAGCCCTCTGCAGGGAACGCCGGGGCCTTCGAGCATATCGATCTATCCAGGATAGATAAATCCGATGCTTCTTCGAAGGCTATGCGATCTACCCTGGGCCATGAAGGCTCGTTCAGAACGCGGGGGCAGCATGGCGTCGTAAACAATCGAAGTTGGTTTCGTATCGAGTATTCGAAATTTTTCCTCGATAGCTTTTTCGTGCAGATCGATTCCAAGCTGAACGCATTTTGGAGCAACGATCATCGCGCAAAGGCGGAAGATCAAGCGACTCTGTTCGAGACCAACACTCAGGAAGCTTTCCTGCAATACAGCGGGACCGGTGGTTATACGAGCATCAAGACGGGTGTGCAAAGGTTGATTTGGGGGGAGTCTGAAGCTGGAGCAATCACTGATGAAGTAAGCCCGCGGAATTTTTCGGAATTGTTTTTCGCCCCCCTTGAAGAGTCCAGAATTGGTCAGTTCATGCTGAACCTCGACCATTTCTCTTCGAGCGGCGATTGGAGCTTCTTCTTTGTGCCGAATCCAAAGTTCAATAAGTACCCGAAAAGTGGCACTGCGTATTACGTCGACCCTTTCAATGGCCTGGCTGATATCCGAGATGAGCCATCTGACAAGAAACAATACGAATATGGCATGAGATGGAAGAAAACCTTCGGTAAAAGCGATATCAGCTTCATGGCAGCCAGCTTGGTCGACAACGACTACGTCTTTCACATGGATGGCGTAACCGATGCAGGTAGGCTGTTGATTTCGCGCCTAAAGCAGCGTTTCACTTTGACCGGAGTGACCTTCAACTATGCAAAAGGCAAGTACCTTCTCAAAGGCGAAGTGGGGTTAAAGTCCCCTAAAGGGTTTAACGATGCAGCCTTCCAGATCATAGAAAAAGACGTGATAGATAGCTCGCTGGGGTTGACGTCCTCCTTAGGACAATCGAATACCATCGGATTGGAAGTTGTAAACAGTTATGTGCGTAACTGGAATAACACTATTGTAGGTGTTCCACGGGACACAAGCTCTTTGGTGTTGAATACGACATTATTTTTCTTCAACAACACGCTGTCAGTTAATTGGTTGACGATATACAACCGGCCTTTCACTAGCTACCAGTCATCTGTAAGAACATCCTATAAGTGGAACGACAATACGACTTTCAGCGTCGACGCTCATGTCATCGACGTTCCGGACAAGAATAGTTCTCTCCGTCCATACCGCGACCAAGATCAAATCGTTTTCAGAGTCCAGTATCAATTTTGACCGGCGACAGCCCTTCAGATGGAGCATAAATAAAATGTACGAAAAACATGAATTCGACGCCATCGTCATAGGCTCCGGGACGAGTGGAGCAACTATCGCTAGAGAGCTTAGCAAACATAAGAAGAAAGTTCTTATCCTGGAACGGGGAGGCAATTCCCCTCTCAAAGAAACTTTCATGGGGATCGCTGCAATAGCGGATGAAGTCGCTCTGGGCGGTGACAAGTTGTCGACGGTGAGGGCCATAACGACAGGGGGTTCCACCGGCCTCTATTTCGGCGTAGTCAATTATCCTCAAGCGGATACTTTTCGCGCAGTCGGTATCGATCTTTCTCAAGAGCTCGAAGCGGTCAAGAAGGACTTGCCTATTGCACGTTTGACTGACGAACTTTTGGGTAACCAAGTCAAGAAATTGCGCGATAGCGCGGTTGCCCTAGGGCACGCATGGCAGAAGAACGACATGTTGGTCGATTTGTCGAAGTGCGCATCCGGGTATTCCTACGAGGCGAAATGGAAGGCGAAAAGTTATGTAGAGGAGGCCGTCCGGGAAGGAGCAATCCTAATCACTCGCGGTACCGTCCAGAGAATAATCATCGAAAACAACGTGGCCGTCGGCGTCGAGTACAAGATCAAAAAGAGCGCTGTCAGTTCTGAGCTAAAACGAGCCTTTGGAACAAAAATCATCCTCGCCGCGGGCGAACTCGCGTCTCCAAAAATCCTGCGGGATAGCGGCTTAAAAGGGGTAGGTGATCGAGGGTTTTACTGCAATCCTGGGTATGCCATATACGGCCTCGTCCCTGGACTAAAAGGTACGAGCAGTTTCGTCGGGAGCATGGGCTGTGTCTATGACGATGGTATCGAGCTGGGTGACGCCAATGTTCCTCAGCCCCTGCATCGGCCGATGATGCTTGGCGGCCTGAAGCTTAGGCATCTTTTCGCATTCCCAAACAGTATAGGAATTGGCGTAAAAGTGAAGGATAGCCTCGGAGGGGAATTGAAGGCCGATGGTCGTTTCTACAAAACATTCGATAGAGAAGACCATTTGAAGCTGAGCAAGGGAAAACAGGAAGCCATAAAAATCCTTAAGAAAGCCGGGGCGAAGAACATAGTCAATTTTGGGCTGACTGCGGCAGGGCGCGTGGGTGGTTTGGTCAGGTTCCAAGAACACCTGGATGAAAAATTAGAAACGCAGTATCGCAATCTCCATGTCTGCGATGGATCTGTAATCCCCGACGATATGAGAGGTACACCGACGATAACGCTCGTTTGCTTGGCAAGGTACTTATCCAAGCATCTCATCTCCTCCTTTTAAGTATATTCGTTCAAGCCACACATCAATTCACTACTATGGAATCCAAAATGGAAAAGTCGACACCAACAATCAGCGCCCGCTCATCCGCGGAGCCGACATCAAGACAAAAACGAAAAAAGAAGATTCTTAAGTACGTTCGATACGGCGCTCTGGCGTTTGCGGTCATTCTGTTGATCGCGCATTTTATCTGGAACGCGTCGGGTTCAAATCAATGGGAGCTGGTCAAGGACGAGAATGGGGTCAAGGTGTGGAACTTGAAAACGCCAGGTTCCAACCTAGTGAGGGTGAAAGCGACAGTGAGGGTTAAATCCAGGATGGCCGGTATGGTGAAGCTGCTGGAAGACCTCGAGAGTTGTGTTGATGCCTATTGTTACGACACAAAAGTAATACAGCAGATACCGAGTTTGCCCGGACGTTCTGCTACGTATGTCCGATTCAAGTTCGACATACCGGGCTTGAAAACGCGAGAGTACGTATTGTTTGCAGAACACTATCAGGATACCGGCAGTAAAATACTTGAAATCAACGTCATATCCGCACCGAATAAGCTACCTCGCGACGAGTGTTGCGTTCGCGTTACGCACTTACACAACAACTGGAAACTCACGCCTCTGAAGAACAACGAGATTGACATCGAGTTCATGCAAGACACCGATCTAGGAGGTTTGCCCTATTTCTTCTCGAACATCGCTTTGACGGAGGGTACTTACGAAGTTATGCATGACATGCAAAACCTGATGAACAAGGAAAGATATCGAAACGCAAGGGTCGACTATATACAAGAGCTACGCGAGCACTGATTGCAGATTAGACAAAGATGGAAGCTCAAAGTGCAAAACCTTTCGTTGACACCAGCCCGTCGGTAACCTGTGTCCAGAAACGTTCCACTAAGTTGCGGTGGATGCGACGTCTCCCCAATTGTCAGTAGCGCCAGGCACAAGAGTCCGATCCAGTAGCACGAAGGAGGTCGGACATGAAGAAACGCTTTTCCGAAGTACAGATCATCCGCTTTCTGCGGGAGGCCGACGCGGAATCAGCAGTGCAGGATTTGTGCCGTCGGTGTTTCTTTCGTAGCGAGTTACTACCTCTGGCGTATTAAATTCGGTGAATGGCGGTGTCGGAGACAAAGTGCCTGACGACACCGGAAGCAGAGAGCAGTCGACTGAAGCGACTGCTAGTGACGTCGCTCTGTGAGGACAAGGCAATGAGATGGATAAAGGAACGCTTTCAACAGTTCGATCAACGATTCGTCGCGGTCAACGAGTCTGGCGCTGTTACTTACGCCGACTTCCTTCGAAAAGTCGAACAGTGGCATCAAGCTATCCAGAAGTGGGGCGTCGTGTCCGGTGATCGCGTTGCTCTAGTGTCGGACTATCACATAGACGTCGTTGCCCTTCTGCAGGCACTGATGGAAAACGCTTGCATCGTCATTCCTTTGTCGGAAGACGACCGAAGCCTGTTTGAAGAGCGCTTGCAGACGGCTTGTGCCACCAAGATCGTAACCACCTCCGCCCGCAGGGAGATTGTTCCCAATACGACGGAATGCCGCAACTTAGTTTTCGACGATGCCGGGGTACACCCTTTGCTCGAGCCAATGGTGTCGAGCGGCAGGCCTGGTTTTGTGATCTTTACGTCGGGGAGCACAGGCAAAGGTAAGGCAGTGTTGTTGGATTATGGTCGCATGATCCAGAAGTATCGCGGAAAAATACGGGGGGCGTTCCGCACGCTGCTGTTCCTGAAGCTCGACCATATCGGTGGTTTGAATACACTGTTTTCCGTCATCTTCAACGGCGGCACGATAGTGACCTCTCCATCGAGGCAAGCGAAGGATATCTGTTCTTGCATAGAAACATACTCCGTGGAATTGCTACCTACCACACCGTCTTTCTTGACCATGCTGCTCATGTCGAGCGTGTACAAGAACCACGATTTGTCGTCGCTCAAGGTAATCACTTACGGAACGGAAGTGATGCCGAACTCGACGCTTGCGAGTCTCCATCAGAGCTTTCCCAAGGTAGCGTTGAAGCAGACTTATGGCTTGTCCGAGCTGGGGATTCTAGCCACGAAGTCGAAGGCCTCTTCGTCGAACTGGATGAAGATCGGTGGGGACGGTTTCGAGCTGAAGGTCATGGATGGCACGTTGTGGATCAAGAGCGAGCAGGCCATGTTGGGCTACTTGAACGCACCGAGCCCATTCGACGAGTATGGTTGGTACAACACCGGCGATAAGGTCGAAGTCGACGGCGAGTACTTCCAGATATTGGGCCGTGAATCCGAGATCATCAATGTCGCTGGCGAGAAGGTATTCCCCATAGAGGTCGAGAGCTTCCTGCTGACCGTCGACAACGTCAAAGACGTGGTCGTGAGGGAAAAGAGGAGTCCGGTGGTGGGACAGATGATCTGGGCCGAGTTTCTCCTAGAGCAGGAAGAAGATTCGGTGTCCTTCAAAAAACGTGTCATCGAGCAATGCCAACGTCATCTGGCGCCATTCAAGGTGCCGGGATTCATCACCATCGCAGAGGGCGACACCCTGGTCGGTTCCCGTTTCAAGAAGATCCGCAAGGGAACAACTGACGGTGACGCACCCGGCTCGGCTGCAAGCGCTGCCGATGGTTCTGCGGCATCGGAACCTGCTATCGCCTGATCAAACTACGGAGTATTTCAATGTCGGGATCGAAGGAAAAAGTCGTCGTCGTCAGCGGTGGCAGCAAAGGGCTGGGCCTGGCCATCTGCAGGGCCCTGCTGGCGGAAGGCTATTGTGTTGCGACGTTCAGCCGGAAAAACACGGTCGAACTGGAAACGCTGATGAGAGAAAGCGGGGGAAAGCTGTTCTGGGAATCAGTGGACATCACCGACGAGGCCCAGCTGACTAGATTTCTTCGCCGGGTGAGGGAGAAATTCGGACGCGTCGGCTATTTGGTCAACAGCGCCGGTATGGCCAACGAAGGTCTACTGACGATGATGAAAAGCAGGGACATCTCACGGATGATCCAAGTGAACCTGGAAGGCGCGATCACGCTGGCGCAGGCCTGCATCAAACAAATGATGGTTGGCGGCGGCTTCGGTGTCATCGTGAACGTCTCCTCGGTCGTCGGCGTGCGCGGTTTCAAAGGCGTCGCCGCTTACAGCGCGACTAAGGCTGCGCTGGACGGATTGACCAGAAGCCTCTCGAAAGAGCTAGGCTCGGTGGGTATCCGCGTCAATTCTATTGCCCCAGGTTTTATGGAAACGGAAATGACTTACGAACTCACCGATCAGCAAAAGGCAAGAATCATCCGGCAGACGCCGATGGGCAGGCTCGGCACCGTCGAAGACGTGTCGTCGGTCGTCAAGTTTCTGTTGTCCGAAGAGTCCAGTTTTATTACCGGCCACACCATCGTTGTCGATGGCGGGCTCACTGTCTGATGGGAGAGTCAACAAAATGAGTAGCGATGTGAAAGTCACGATCGAGAATGTCATCCGGGCGGTGGCGGAGGAGCGCAGCCTCAGCCTGCCCGAACTCAAGGACAACACGGAGATCGTGGACGAGCTCGGCTTCTCCTCGCTAATGGTGGCCGCGTTGATCGCGAATCTGGAAGAGGAGTTCGGCTTCGATCCGTTCCAGCAGGAGGATGTCATGATTACTGACATCAGAACCATCAAGGATCTTTGCAACGTTTACGCGAGCTGTCTGGAACGTAGCCGCTAAGCGTTCCTGTGGAAGTTTTTCAAGAGATAGAGCCGTATGAACATTAAGGATAACGATATTGCTGTTATTGGGATGTCGGGAAAATTTCCTGGGGCGAATAGTGTCTCTGAATTTTGGGAGAATATCTGCGCTAAAAGGGAAAGCATCCGCTTGCTCTCCGACGAAGAACTGAGAAACGCCGAGGTCCCCGAGAAGGACATCGCCGACAGTTCCTATGTGAAAGCATCCGCGCTGCTGGACGACGTCGCTATGTTCGACCCCGGCTTTTTCAAGATATCGCCGCTGGAAGCGGAGCTGATGGACCCGCAGATCCGGCTGCTTCTGCAATGCGCCTGGGAAACCCTGGAAGACGCCGGTCATGCGAAGAAAGAAGCGCAAAACATCGGCGTTTTTGCGGGTGCGGGCGGGGTGGCGACCAGCTATTTTTCAAACTTCGTCAATGTGAACGGCCACTTCGAGAAAATTACTGCCAGTCCCACGCATCTAGGAAATGACAAGGATTTCCTGGCGACATACATTTCGTACAAATTGAATCTAACCGGGCCGAGCATGACGGTCCAAACGGCATGCTCCACTTCTTTGGTTGCCCTGCATCAAGCACGCTTGAGCCTGCTGAGCGGCGAATGCGATATGGCACTTGCGGGAGGCGTCACCGTTCGCGTTCCTCACGGTCACGGCTACCACTACAAAGAAGGCTATATATTTTCGAAATCGGGGCGCGTCAAGACCTTCGATGAAGGCGCCGACGGCGTCGTTTTCGGTAGCGGTCTGGGACTCGTTCTGATCAAGAAGCTGTCCGATGCGATTCAAGACGGCGACAACGTCTACGCTGTCATCAAAGGCTCGGCGATTGCGAACGATGGCAAGGGGAAGATGAGCTATGCTGCCAGCAGCGCCAAGGGGCAGATCGCATGCGTGCGTGCGGCACTTAAGAATGCCGGGGTCGAGGCGGGATCAATCGGGCTCGTCGAAGCCCACGGAACCGGCACGTCCATGGGCGATCCGGAAGAGGTCAAGGCCCTGTCGACTGCTTTCAAAGAACAGACGAGTAAGAAGACGTACTGCGCGCTGGGCGCGGTGAAAACTAACGTTGGCCATTTGGAGGCTGCTGCCGGTATCGTTGGTTTCATCAAGGCCGTCCTGGCCGTCAAGCACGGCCTTATTCCGCCGACGGTGCACTACGCGAAGTCGAACCCCAGGATCAAGTTCGAAAATACGCCGTTTTACGTCAACGGTAAGCTGCAGAAATGGAGTGAGGGTAAGCGGCCACGGAGGGCAGCCGTCAATAGCCTGGGCGTCGGGGGCACCAATGCCTTCGTGATACTGGAAGAGTACGTTTCCGCGGAGACATCGCTGAAAAAGGCTTTGCCTACTCCTGTCGTCGTTCCGCTGTCGGCAAAATCCGAATCGAGCCTGCGCGCCTACGCGAAGAGACTCGCCGACTTCCTCGTTGCCTGTAGCGAAAAGAAGGATGCGATCAATATCGAGGATGTCGCCTACACATTGCAGGTCGGTCGCGAAACCATGGATTGCCGGGTGGCCTTCGTGCTGTCTTCTGTCGACGAGCTGAAGGCCGCATTGGACCGTTACCTGCAGGGCGCCGAGGTCTGCTCCGCGCAAGGCGAGGCATCGGGTCTCGCCACATCGTGGGTCAATAACGGCGACGTGGATTGGACGAATCTTTACGCGGATACCAAGCCGCGGCGAATCAGTCTTCCTACTTACGTCTTCGCGAGAGAGCGGTACTGGATCGAGACTGGGGGCGTTGTCCCTTCTCGCGCGGTCATCCATCCGCTCCTGCACACCAATATCTCCGACCTGAACGAGCAAAAGTACAGTTCGTCTTTCACGGGTAACGAGTTCTTCCTCAAAGACCATCAAGTGCACACGAAGCAGCGCGCTGGCAGTGGTTCGCAGTTGCAGAAAATCCTGCCCGGGGCCGCCTATCTGGAGATGGCGCGCGTGGCGATCGAACAGGCAGCGCCGATCCATTACGACGCCAGAGTTCCAGAGTTCCGTGACATCGTGTGGTTACAGCCCATCGCAGTGTCCGGGGGAAAGCAGGTCAATATCGCACTGGTGGCCAGAGATCGGGACGGTCAGCAGCGCATCGATTTCGAAGTCTATACGCGGAATGACCATATCCATTTTCAGGGCCGGTGCGTGTTCGCCAGCGAATCGGCGCGTGATCGGCTCGATCCTGCGCGGCTAAAGGACTCTATGGCGCGGGACCAGTGGTCGGCCGACAGCGTTTACGCGGCTTTTGCCAAAATGGGTCTCGACTACGGGCCTGCGCATCGGGCGATCATTGCGATCGATCGTGGCGAACGCGAGCTGCTCGCGCAGTTGAAACTACCGCTTACGGTGGAGGCAAGCCAGCCGGATTACGTGCTCCATCCCAGTTTGATCGACGGCGCCTTGCAGGCCGCCACCGCGCTGCTCTTCGATCTGAACAACGTCCCCAGTCATCCCATCGTCCCGTTCGCCATCGAGAGCCTGCGCGTAATCGCGCCGTGCGCCAAGGAGATGCTCGCGTGGGTCCGCTATTCACAGGGCGCTCAGCCGAGCGATAAGTCCGCGAAGCTGGATGTCGATTTGCTCGACAAGGAAGGGAACGTGGGCGTGCAAATCCGCGGATTCGTGCCTCGGTCGCTCGGTCAGGAGACCCTCGGTAGCCTGCTTGCGACGCAAGTATGGCAGCCCAGCAACCCTGCCGCGACTCAAGCGACTTATACGGAGCGGCACGTCGTCCTATGCGACCTGCCGCATGTCGACGCGAGTAAAATCGCCCGTGATTGTTCGCTACTGCAGATTGAAAAAGGAAAAAACATTGCGGAGCGGTACAGTGATTTGGCGCTCGCATGTTTCGAAAAAGTGCAAGCGTTGGTCAAACGCAAACCTCAAAGCGAGACGTTCGTGCAGGTGGTGATACCGAACACGGACGAAAACGCGGCGTATGCCGGCTTGTCGGGCCTGTTCAAGACGGTGAGACTGGAGAACCCGCAGATCGCAGGCCAGCTTGTTTTCGTTGACGTCGGTGTCGGCACTGACGAACTCATGAATCTGCTGCACGCCGAGTGCAGTCATCCCCACGACACGTTGATCAAGTATGAACAGGGCGTCAGACACATCTCGAGCTGGCAATTCCTGAAGGAGGACGATGCCGACACGTTTGATGGGAATAACCCCTACAAAGACCAAGGCGTCTATCTGATCACCGGCGGGCTCGGCGGTCTGGGCGTTGTATTCGCAAAAGAAATCCTAGCCCGAACCTCGAACGCGAAAATCGTCCTGAGCGGGCGGGCGCCGCCGTCCGAAGTCAGAAAGTCCGCAAGCAAGAAGGCGGTTCTCGAATCGCTGCAAGCCGGTGGAGCGACGGTGGAGTATCGGCAGCTCGATCTGGACGATCCGAATAAGGTCAAAAACCTGATCGCGGCGATCCAGAAGAAGTACAAGCAGCTGAACGGCATCATCCACAGCGCGGGAATGACGTCGGACGGCTTTATCTTAAAAAAGACCGCCGCCGACGTCGGTCGCGTTCTTGCCCCGAAAGTCCTAGGCACCTTCCATCTGGATCAGGCGACGCAGGACGTCGACCTCGACTTCCTGGTCTTGTTTTCGTCGCTGACTTCTGCCGTGGGTAACCTGGGGCAGGCGGATTACGCCGCAGCCAATGGGTTCATGGACGAGTTCGCGGCTTATCGCAACCGCTTGGCGAATGCCGGAAAACGCCGGGGTTTCACGCTCTCCATCCGCTGGCCGCTGTGGCAGGACGGCGGTATGCAGCCAGATGCCGCCGGCAGGGAGATGCTGCAGGAGACAACCGGCATCTGTCCTATGCAGACGTCGGTTGGGATTCGAATGTTCTATCGGAGTTTGGCATCCCGGTACGACCAGACCCTGGTAATGGAAGGCGATCTGCATCTGATGCAGCGGACCTTGGGCGTTGGGGCAGCGATCCATGCGGCTACGCCGGCAGTCGACGTCCCGAAGCTCGAATTCTCGTCCGAAACCGAAGGCGAAGATAGGGGTGGGCGTAGCCTCACGGAGCTGACCGAGGCCTACCTATGCAAGCAATTGTCGGCGTCACTGAAGTTGCCGGCACACAAAGTCGATCCGCGGGCTCCCCTTGAAGACTATGGGATTGACTCGATACTGGCTTTGGGTTTGACGAGCTCGCTGGAGAAGACCTTCGGGTCTCTTCCGAAGACTCTGTTCTTCGAGTATTTGACGGTCCGCGAGCTGGCCGGTTACTTCGTCAAAGCGCATGTCGCGCGGTTGTCGAAACTCTTTTCGGTTTCGGAGAGCGGCAGCGGCCAAGAATCGATGCAAGTATCGGCGCAAGCGCTGGCCCCGGCCCAGCAGGAATCCATTTCCAGCGTTCGCTTCGGCAGCCGGCGCTTCATTGACGAGGGCGGTCAACCGGTATCCCGTGAGGTAGCACCTTCCACGAACGATCCGATTGCGATCATCGGATTGAGCGGCCGTTATCCCGAAGCGCGTAATCTGAAAGATTTCTGGCGCAATCTGCGCGAAGGCAAAGATTGCATCGTCGAAGTGCCGAAAGGCCGTTGGGATTGGCGGGATTATTACAGTGAAGATCGCTCCGAAAAGGGCCGCCACTACAGCAAATGGGGCGGCTTCATCGAGGGCGTCGACGAGTTCGACGCGAGGTTCTTCAATATTTCCCCGGTCGAGGCCGAAACGATCGATCCGCAGGAACGCTTGTTCCTGCAGCATGCTTGGATGGCGATCGAGGATGCGGGCTATACCCGCGCCGCTTTGCAGATTCCGAAGGAGAGTGACCTTGCCGGGCAGGTGGGCGTGTATGCGGGTGTGATGTACGGCGAATATCAGCTCTTCGGCGCCGAAGTCAGCTTGCAGGGCAATCGCGTGGGCTTCGCCAGCAATCTCGCCAGCATCGCCAATCGCGTTTCCTATGTTATGAATCTGCACGGTCCCAGCATGGTTGTGGACACCATGTGCTCGTCGTCGCTGACGGCGATCCACTTGGCGTGTCAGGACCTCAAGCTCGGCCGCACGTCGCTAGGTATCGCAGGCGGCGTCAATGTCACAATCCATCCCAACAAGTACCTGATGCTCAGCGCCGGACAGTTCATTTCCAGCGACGGTCACTGTCAGAGCTTCGGCGAGGGTGGCGAAGGCTATATCCCGGGCGAGGGCGTTGGCGTCGTCGTGCTGAAACGGCGATCCGAAGCGGAGCGCGACGGCAACCACATCTACGGCATCATCCGGGGCAGCGCGCTTAGCCACGGCGGCAAGACCAACGGCTACACGGTGCCAAATCCGCAGGCGCAGGCCCGCGCTATCCGTCTGGCGCTGGCGGAAGCCGGCATTGATCCCCGCCATATCAGCTATGTCGAAGCGCATGGCACGGGCACCAAACTGGGCGATCCGATCGAGATCGCCGCGCTGAGCAAGGTTTTTCAAGAAAGCACGCAGGACACCGGATTCTGCCTGATCGGATCGGCGAAATCGAATATCGGCCACTGCGAGGCCGCGGCGGGCATTGCGGGACTCACCAAGGTGCTGTTGCAGTTGAAGCACAAGCACATCGTGCCTTCGCTGCATTCGGCCCGACTGAATCCACACATTGATTTCGACAGCACCCCGTTCATCGTCAATCAGGCGCTCAGGCCATGGGAGCAGCCGGTCGTTGACGGAAAGAGGTTGCCGCGTATCGCTGGCATCTCGTCCTTCGGGGCGGGCGGTGCGAACGCGCACCTGATCGTCGAGGAATATCCGCAGCCCGTGGTGGCCGTGTGTCCGCAGGCCGATGTCGAGTACATCTTCCCGCTCTCGGCGAGAACTGCGGAGCAGCTGCGTGAGAAAGCGCGCGATCTGCTCGACTTTATCCGCGGCGAAGAGCCGCCGCTGCCTCTGGCGTCGATCGCCTACACGCTCGAGGTCGGCCGCGAGGCGATGGACGAACGCTTGGCCGTCCTCGCGGATTCCGTCGCGACGCTCGCCGACCGACTTCAGGCCTATCTCGATGGCCACACCACCACCGACGACGTGTATCAAGGGCAGGTCAAGGCCAACAAAGACACGCTGTCGCTGCTCACAAAGGATCCCGATCTGCACGCGACGATCGGGAAGTGGATCGCTGACAGGAAGCTGTCGAAGTTGGCGGATCTCTGGGTCAAGGGCCTGGAGCTGGATTGGCGCAAGTTCCATGTTGCGACGCCCGCGCTGATCAGCCTGCCAACGTATCCGTTCGCGAAGCAGCGGTTCTGGATCGACGCGGCGGTCGCCGCGCGCCGCGCGCCGCAGGCGCTGTCCGCGGCGCTTCACCCACTGCTGCACAGTAACACCTCGGATTTCAGCCAGCAGAGCTACGCTGCGACGTTCGGCGCAGACGAGTTCTTCCTGACGGGTGCGCCCGGCCGGCGTTGTCTGACGGAAGCGGCATACCTGGAGATGGCGCGCGCTGCCATCGATGCGTCGATGCCCGCGCGGAAACAGTCGAGCATTCTCGAGCTGCGCGATGTCGCATGGGCGCAGCCGGGCGTCATAGTCGACAACAGGCCGGTCATGATCGCTCTGTTCGACAAGCTCGGTGAACAAGTGACGTTCGAGATATACAGCGCCGGCGGCGTGGATGGCGCCGGGGACATCGTGCACTGCCAAGGGCGTGCGGCCCGCAGCGATCAGCCGGCGGGCGCGAGGCTCGACATCGCCGCGATCGCGGTGCAGGAAGGGCGGGCGCTGATCGAATTGCGCCTGCCGACTGGGATGGAGAATGGCCAGGACGACTACGTCCTGCATCCCGCGCTGATGCAGAGCGCGCTGCAGGCGGCGGGCCTGACCAGCAGTTTGTCGCAACCCTTCGCCATGGCGTCGCTGCGCGTTGTCTTCCCCAGCACCAAGGCGAAGTTCGCATGGGTACGTCACTCGGCGTCTGCGGAGCGTGCGATCGACATCGATCTGTGCGACGAGCACGGCCATGTCTGTGTGCAGATGCGCGGCCTGCACTATGGGGTTTCCGCGACCCACGCTGCGGAAGCGCCTGCCGAACGTGCGTCGATCGAGGAGCCGAAATCGGTCGCGATCACCGATTCCGGTTCCGCTAAGCGCACCGCCCAGCCGACCCGCGTTCGCTTTGACACCTCGTCGTCGATCATCTCCGACGCGCCGATCCTGGAAAAGCTGAACCACAGTATCGCATTGAAGGCGCCCGGCGCATCGCTGGCGATCGTCGCCGAGCACGCCAAGGCGAGCCGGATCCGGTTCGCCGCCCCGCAGGCGGCGTTCTCCGACTGCTCGATTCTCGGAAAGCCGAACGGCAGCATCTTGCTGATGGCGCCCGACGCATCGCCCGAGGTCGAGGCCGAGCGCGGCGCCTCGGCCAAGCCGCGGGTCTTGCTTTCGCCGCCGATTGCCGGGATGGAGACGCCGGAACAATCGCGCGCCGCTTCCTCCGTCGGCCTGTTCGACTATGGCAACGGCGTGTTCGCGATCCGTATCGGCGCGGCCGTGAGCCGCAATACGCTGTCGGCCGACCTGATCGAGAATGTGCTGCGCGCGATGCGAACGGTCGAAGACGCCTCGTCGGCGAAGGTACTGACGATCGAAGGCAGCGACGAGCATTTCCTGGCCGGCGGACTCGAGCAGCATCGCGATGCCGTCGCCTCGAAGCTTTATAGCGCGATCGCGGAATTCCCGTATCCGGTGATCGCCGTGGTCCGCAACGATGCCGTCGGCGCCGGTTTTCTGGCCGCCGCGGTCAGCGATTTCATGGTGTGCAGTGACTCGGCACGCTATGCGTTTGCGCTTCCGGAAGAGGGGCTGTACCCATCGGCCGCCGAGGACATCCTGATCGAGCGTTTCGGCCGTGCACACGCGACCGACTTCCTGTATATGACGACCGGCGCCACCGGCGCCGAACTCAAGGCGAAGGGCTGGACCTGCCCGATCATGCCGCGCGATCAGGTCGCGGCGTATGCCCAGGACCTGGCCGCGAATTTGGCGAAGAAATCCCAGATCTCGCTGCGGCTGCTAAAGCAGCACCTGGCGCGCCACATCGCCAGCGCGGTGAAGGCGTTGCCGACCGTCGATGGCGCACCGTTCGCGGCGGACGCGGCCAAGCCCGGCACGATCAAAGCGCCTTCCGTGCGCCTCCAGTTGGATGCGCACGGCGAACGCGCGCTGGTCGTAAGGATCCGCGCGCAGGCGGACGGATCTAATGCGAAGGACCTGCTGGCCGACCTGGAAGCGGTATTCGCCAAGATCGACGACGCTTCGCCGTATCGCTGCGTGGTGCTCGCGAGCGAGCTCGTGCAGTTCCTGCCGGACGTTGCCGAGGACGCCCGCGCCGATGTCGCGCAGGGCTTCAGGAAGGCGTTGCTCGCGCTGGATCGCCCGATCGTTGCCGCCTTGAACGGTGACGCGACCGGCATCGCCTGGTACGTCGTCCAGTTCTGCGACGCCTGCGTTTACAGCGAGCAGGGCCGCTATTCCGGCGCCGATATTCTGCGCGATCCCGCGTTGGCGGGCGATGCGGCCGCGGTGTTTTCCCTGCGATTCGACGATGAGGCCGCGAAACAGATCCTGCTGGTGGGCGCCGAGGCTTCGGGCGTCGAATTGCGGGCCGACTACGGTGCGCTCCATGTCCTGGGCGCCGATCAGGTGTTTGCGGGCGCGCTGGAACTGGCTGATGCTCTGGCCGCATTCCCGACGCCGGTGTTGTCCGCTTGGAAACAGCGCACCGCGTCGTTCCTCACCGCTGATACCGCGAGCCTCGGCGACGAGAGCATGCGGGCGGAGGAGGGAGCCGGTGACACCGCCGATGCGGCGGTCGGCGCGCCCGTTGCGGTCGCGCTCGAATCGACAGTGATCTCGGCGATCGCGCATCCGGAAGGCGTTCTGGAAGTGCATATGGCCGACCGTGACGCGAAGAACATGTTTTCCGACGCGTTCTCGCGCGGCATGCGCGAGGTGTTCGCGCATGTGGAGGAGAACCGTGCGTACAAGGTCGTGGTCATCACCGGATACGACAACTATTTCTCATCCGGCGGGACACAGGACACGCTACTGGCGATCCACGAAGGCAAGGCCAGGTTCACCGACAACAAGGTCTTCCAATTGCCACTGACTTGCACGGTGCCGGTGATCGCTGCCATGCAGGGTCATGGCGTCGGCGCCGGTTGGGCCATGGGCATGTACGCGGACTTCGCGCTGTTCAGCGATGAAAGCCGCTACCTCAGCCCGTATATGGGCTATGGCTTCACGCCGGGCGCAGGCTCGACGCTGATGTTCCCGGAAAAGACCGGTTACGACCTCGCGCGCGAGACGCTGCTGACCGCGCAGGAGTACTCCGGTGGCGAGCTCAAGGATCGGGGTTTGCGCAATCCGGTGTTGCCGCGAGAGCGCGTGCTGCCTGCCGCGATGGCGCTGGCGCGACGGATCGCGCAGGGCTCCCGCGGCCGGCTCGTTGTCCTTAAGCGGCGTTGGGCACATGTCCTGCAAGCGTCCTTGCAGGACACGTTCGATCGCGAACTGGCGATGCACGAGCGCACCTTCGTCGGGCAGGCCGACACACTGGCGCGGATCCAGGGCGGCTTCGGCGCCGAAGCCGCCGCACAAACTGTCGCGCCGCAGCAACCGGCCTCGCTGCCGGCCCGCGAGGAAGACCTCTGTGCCATCACCGCCAGCCTCAAGCAGATGCTGGCGCACGAACTGCGCATGCAGGAACACGAGATCGGCGAGGGCGAACAGTTCGTCGATCTCGGTCTGGATTCGATTACCGGCGTTACCTGGATCCGCAGGATCAACCAGAAGTACGGGACCTCGATCGAGGCGATCAAGGTCTACAGCTATCCGACGCTGACGCAGCTCAGCCGTTATGTCCGTGAGGAAGCTGAAAAGGCAGGGGCAGTGTTCATCGCGCCGCAGGTCCACACGCCTGTCGTTCCGATCGAAGTGCCTGCCGCGCGCCCGGTCGTGACCTCGCTGGCGTCCTGGCGCGATCGAAGCAGATCGAAGGCGGTCGCCGGGACAGCCTCGGCCGCCGGACCCATCGCCGTGATCGGCATGGCCGGTCAGTTCGCGAAGGCCAGAGACCTCGAAGAGTTCTGGCAAAACATTGCCCAGGGCAAGGACTGCATCGAAGAGATCCCGAAACACCGTTGGGATATTGACCTCTACTATCAGGAGGGCGAAGTCGTGCCCGGCAAGACCTACAGCAAGTGGATGGGCTTTCTGGAAGAATATGACCTGTTCGACGCTGCGTTCTTCAATATCTCGCCGCGAGAGGCGAGAAGCATGGACCCGCAGCAACGCTTGTTCCTGCAGGCATGCTGGCACAGCATCGAGCACGCGGGATACAACCCCAAGTCGCTTTCCGGCAGTAAATGCGGCGTGTTCGTCGGATGTTCCGCCGGCGACTACCACCAGCTTTCGAAGCGCGAACAGCTCAGCGGTCAAGGGTTCACCGGCGCGGCGCCGTCCATCCTGGCGGCGCGCATCTCTTATTTCCTGGACCTGCACGGTCCCAGCCTGTCCATCGACTCGGCGTGCTCTTCCTCGCTGGTCGTGATCGCCAGCGCCTGCGATAGCCTGGTCTCCGGCGCCAGCGACATTGCGCTGGCAGGCGGCGTCAACGTCATGTGCGGCCCAGCCATGCAGATCATGACCGCGCAAGTAGGCATGTTGTCACCGCAGGGCAGATGCTTCACCTTTGACGAAAGGGCGAACGGCATTGCCAACGGCGAGGGCGTCGGCGTCGTGATGCTGAAGAGACTGGCCGATGCGGAAAGGGATCGCGACTGGATTTACGGCGTCGTCGAAGGCTGGGGCGTCAACCAGGACGGCAAGACCAATGGCATCACCGCGCCGAACGCGGATTCGCAGACGCGCTTGCAGCAGGAGGTCTACGACAAGTTCCGGATCGATCCCGCCGGTATCCAGCTGATCGAGGCTCACGGCACGGGTACCGCGCTGGGCGATCCGATCGAAGTGGCGGGACTCAAGGCGTCCTTTGGAAAATACACCAGGAACAAGGACTACTGCGCGCTCGGATCGGTCAAGAGCAATATCGGCCACTGCCTGACCGCCGCGGGCGTGTCAGGATTCCTCAAGATCCTGCTCGCGCTGAAGCACGAGCAGCTGCCGCCCACGATCCACTTCAGCAAGCTGAACAAGCATATTTCGCTGCAGGATTCGCCGTTCTATGTCAACGACCGGCTGCGCGAGTGGAAGCACAACGGGACCGAACCGCGTCGGGCCGCGATCAATGCGTTCGGCTTTAGCGGAACCAATGCGCACGCCGTGATCGCCGAGTACCGCTCGCAGCAGGACATCGCAGCGCCTCGCGGGCCGGCGATTGTGCCGCTGTCGGCCAGGACGCCCGAGCAGCTCAAGCACAAGGGGCGTGATCTGCTCGCTTTCATTCGCGCACAAAGCGCGTCGACGCTCTACCTCGACAGGATCGCCTACACCCTACAGGTCGGCCGCGAGGCGATGAACGAGCGCGCCGCTTTCATTGCGGGCACGGTTGCCGAGCTGGAGAGCAAGCTCGAGGCCTTCGTCGAAAGTGAAGATACCGATGGCGGCCCGCAGGCGGCGCACGTATATCGCGGCCAGGTGAGCAGCAACAAGGACACCTTGCTGGCACTCAGCTCGGATACGGATTTCCAGACGATGATCGCAAAATGGATCAGCAGGAAGGAATTGCCGAGACTGGCCGATCTGTGGGCGAAGGGCCTGGCCCTGGACTGGAACGCATTCCATGCGGCCGGCGACGCGCCGCGACGCATCGGTTTGCCCGTGTATCCGTTCGCCAAGGAGCGTTACTGGATCGACGCGGCATCCGATGAACGCATCGTGCTGACCGGTCACGCGAACGCCGCCATCCATCCCTTGCTGCACGCCAACACGTCCGACCTGAGCCGGCAGAAGTACAGCACTACGCTCAATGGCGATGAGTTCTTCCTGATCGATTGCGATATTCCGGGAGGCGGTACGAAGCGGGTGTTGCCCGCGTCCGCCTGTTTGGAAATGGCCCGGGCCGCCGTTGAGAACGCGGTCCCGGGTTTGCAGCAGTCCGAAGGCATAGAGCTGTGCGATGTCGAGTGGGGGCAGCCGGTCGAAGTCGGACAAATCTCCATCGCGCTGTCGAGCCAACGCGACGGAAGTGTGGCGTTCGAGATCTTCAGCGGGGAACAGGAGGAAGTCGTTCATTGCCAAGGCGCTGTCGCGCTGCGCGGTGAGGTTGCGCCGAGTACGTTGGATCTTGCACTTCTACAAGGCCGGATCCGGAAAGGGGGCCAGACCCCGGAGAATCTGTACGATGCCTTCGCGAAGTCCGGTGTCAGGTACGGCGTCGTGCAGCGGGCTATTCACGAAATCCATACAGGCGACGACGAACTGCTCGTCCGCTTGGTGTCGCCTGCGGCGATGGATGGCTCCCTCGGCGATTACCGGATTCATCCCAGCCTGATGGACAGCGCGATACAAGCCGGTATCGTCCTCCTCGGTGATCCCGCAGCGCGATCCGCCAAGCCGCTCTCTCCAGCGACGATCAATTCGGTGAACGTCGTATCGGCGTGTGCCGAAGAGGTGTTCGCCTGGGTCCGTCGTAGCGCAGCCGATCGTCGGAAGGCGGACATCGACCTTTGCGATCGGCACGGAAATGTATGCGTGCAGGTCAGGGGGCTGGCACTGCAGGCGCTGACGGTCGTAACGCCTCGCCCCGCGGATACGGAAGTCGCGCCAGCGCGCGCGCAGCCGGCGCCACCCGTCTTCCAGCAGACGCAAGCCGCCGTTCGCCCGGCGACCACCGACGCCCGGCCGTCAATCTCGCAAGAGCAGCTGCAGCAGCAGCTCAAGGCCAGTCTGGCCGAGGCGCTGTTCATGAAGCCCTTCGACGTGGACGTGAACAAATCCTTCACAGAACTCGGTCTGGATTCGATCATCGGCGTCGAGTGGGTCAAGACCATCAACAAGCAGTACGGCACCGGCATCTCAGCCACCCGGGTCTATGACTATCCCAGCGTGAAGGAGCTTGCCGCGTATCTGCAAGTCGAAATCGGCGGTGCAGTGTCTGGTTCCCTGGCCACCGTCGCCGTCAGCGCGGTCGCGCCGATCGATGCGCCGGAAGCGCGTCCCGCCGCGGAACCGGCGATCTCCCGCGAGGCCCTGCAGCTGCAGCTGAAGGCGAGTCTGGCCGATGCGCTGTTCATGAAACCTTCCGATGTCGACGTGAATAAGTCCTTCACCGAGCTGGGGCTCGATTCGATCATCGGCGTCGAGTGGGTCAAGACCCTCAACAAGCAGTACTGCACCAACATCTCCGCGACCCGAGTCTACGACTATCCCAGCATCAAGGAGCTGGCGTCGTTCCTGATCGGAGAGATGGCCGCAATCAAGCTGCCGCAAAGCCCTGCATCGGCCCCGCTCGCAACCGTCATCGCGCAAAGCGATAAGCCGAGTCCGCGCGCGGAGACGGCGGTGCAGGGCGTTTCTCCGCCCCCGCGGGCGAAAGCGGCATTCGCCGGAAGAACCACCAGGTTCTCGAGACTCGAACGCATCCGCTTCGAGCCCAAGTACGCCAGGAACTTCAAAGATCTGTATTTCTATAGCCCTTATTGCCACGGCGATTTCGAGGCAGAAGGCGAGTTTTCGGTTCAATGCGCTATCAACCCGGAAACCAACGTCAGTTTGAAGGAACACGTCGTCTTCGATGAGCATCTGTTGCCGACGGATGCGTACATCGAGCTGGTCTATTCCGCGTACAGAACCTATTTCTCCGCCGAAAACGTCTGCCTGAAGAATATCGCCATCGTCAATCCTATCTTGGGCGAGAAAGGCAGGGACAACCACATCAGGGTCGTGTTCCGTCGGGCCGGCGACGATCTCCAGTTCTTCGTCAAGTCCAGCCTTTCGCCCGATTTCCTGAACGACAAGCTGCACATGCAGGGATTCGTCTCCATCGCGGATAAATCCCCTGCGACCAGGTTCGACGACGGATTCGCGATCGAAAATGAACTCGGCAGCGCGGAGATACCGACGAATACGGGGACGTACTATGCGCCTCTGCAGGCACTGCGATTCGGCGAGTCTTCGGCGGTCGGTCTTATCAGCGTACCGGGCCACGATTTCAAATTCCTGGCGAGCCCGTTTGTGTTGTACGGAGGGCTGTGCACCGTCATCAA
>ERZ1292623.44-Hain-H51-01um-R1-44-length-131709-cov-16_pt2 | contig 46465 bp, 36 predicted proteins | sample MGYA00564398_ERZ1292623 | MGnify/ENA primary metagenome ERZ1292623 (study PRJEB36523, sample SAMEA6512633) | groundwater metagenome | collected 2019-01-07 | study: AquaDiva: Metagenomics assemblies of 32 groundwater samples
CAAGACAACATCACCCGCTTGGGAACTATTGTTTCCGGAGTGTGGAATGGGACAGAAATAGGCGTTCTTTATGGCGGCACCGGCACTTCCACCGCAGCTGGCGCCCGAACCAATCTTGGCCTGGCTATCGGCTCTGATATCCAGGGTTATGACGCTGACCTTACTGACTTAGCCGGCATTGCTAGGCAAGTGGGAGACCTTATTATCGGCGGCTCTTCTGCTTGGCAAAGATTGGGAACCAGCACTGCTGGTTACGTCTTAACTGTCACTTCCACCTCTCCTTATATTGTCTGGCAGCAGGTCTCTGGCGGCTCAGGCATTTCTTCCCTTAACGGTCTTTCCGGCTCTTCTCAGACATTTGCCACTGGCACTGACACCAATCTTGGCCTGACCATCGGCTCTTCCGGCTCCACTCATACTTTCACCCCCACCTGGACAGGCTCTCTGGCTGAATCAAGAGGAGGCACTGGCCAGAGTTCCTTTACCGCTAATTCCCTGTTATTCGCCACTTCCACTTCTGATTTGGTGGAAATCACCGCTTCTGCCAACACTATCCCCCAAGCCAATGCAAGCGGCAAACTTTCCTTTGTCCAAACATTGGCCACTGCCATTCAAGACAACATCACCCGCTTGGGAACTATTGTTTCCGGAGTGTGGAATGGGACAGCGATTGGCACGCAATATGGCGGAACAGGCACTTCGACTAGCGCCCTTAAAGGACGGCTTTTAATTGGCGATGGCTCTGTTTTTACAACTTTAGCGACAAGCACCGACGGACTTGTTCTAACAGCCAGTTCTACGGCGCCATTGGGAGTTGTTTGGCAAACGGCTTCAAGCAGCGGCAGCGGCATAACATCGGTTCAGCAGGACACGGCGCCAAAATTAGGCGGCAATCTTGATTTAAATTCTTACAACGTCAAACTTAATAATTATCCGTCTTCAAATCTTTCCGGCGAAGGCCTTTATACTATAGCGACAGCCGGAGAAAGTGTTTCCTCAACAGATATTCTTTATTTGAAATCAGACGGAAAATATTGGAAAATAGATGCCGATGCCAGCTCCACAATGCCCGTGTCAGTGATGGCGATGGCCAATATAGACGCTAACGCTACCGGCACGATTTTGAACTATGGATATTTCCGGGATGATTCCTGGAATTGGACAAAGGGAATTTTGCTTTACGCTTCAACTACTGCTGGTAAAATAACAAATTCCGCGCCTTCCGGCAGCGCTGACCAAGTGCAAATAATTGGCTATGCCGCCACTTCAACTGTAATATTCTTTAATCCGTCGCCGGTTTTGGTTGAGATAAATTAACCTTCAAATTTTATAATGAAAAACAAATCTTTGATTTTAACAACTTTAATTTTTATTTTATTCGCTAGCGCGTTCGTTTCTTCGGTTTTTGCAGCTGAAGGAACTTTTTTAACTGATGAAAAAATAATAATGCGTTTATATCCAGAAGCCGACGAAGGAACGAATAATTGGACAGCTACTACTAGCTGCGTTTCAGCGCACTGGGATTGCGTAGATGAAACATCTTCCGACAGCGACAGCACTTACATAGAAACAAATTCTTCTTCTACGGAAGACAGATTCAACGTCCAGGATATTCCTTGGTCAAGCTATCCAATTAGCTCTTCAACTGCCGCCAATCAGATTTTAAGGATAGAACTTTATGTACAGGCGAAAGATCCGACTTGCTCGCCGTCCTGCGGCTCTATTTCCGCGAAAATCAATAGCACTTCCACTATCCTGTATTTTCCGGAAGCCACCACCACCAAATCCCTTACCAATTCTTACGCCGAATATTGGTTTGCCTGGATGCTGAAGCCGTCGATATGTTCTCCCACTTGCAATGATACCCAGCCGTGGACGCTTTCCGATATTAACAATATTGTCGTAAGTCCTTATTGCGCTTCGGGAACTTGCCGGGTGACTCAAATGGAAGTGAGGGTGGTGTGGGAGAGAATGGTGATATCATCCTGGCTTACGGCTAATAACAGTGCCGGAGTGCTCCGAAAAGCGACTTCCGGCATGATTTACTCGGCAGTAGGCGCCAATATGCTGATAAACCGCGCGCCGGATTGGGAAACAAATAATTACACTGGAGCGACGCTTACCAATGGCACAGGCATTATCGGCGGGTTTTCCAAAGCATCAACTTCGGACGTGAGCCGGAATCTTTATTTAGATCAGACTACCGGCGGTTTGCGGACTTCATTTATCGTGACCATCAATGATGCCAATCCAACCGCTAATAATAGCGCTGTTTTAGCTTTTAAAGAGGCGGCGTCTAATGATTATTTACAGGTGGTAGTGGCATATGGCAGTTCTACCGGAGATGAATTTATCAGGATAAAAAGAAACGATCCCACTCTTGGATTAAATACCCTTAACTCATCCACTTTTAATCTTGAATCAAGAAAATTATATCTTGTTACGGCGTTTTACGATTATCCGGGCAAGTCAATCGACATGGCAATTTGCGCTTATGACATGGTAACGCACAATTGCTCAAGCGCCACTACCACTATGACTTTGTCCGATTCATGGGCTGATGCGGCTTACGATGTCCAAACTGGATACTTTGCGTGGAGAAACAGCACCTTAGATTCAAGCGACCCAGTTTTTATGGGCATGGCGCAGGCGTGCAGCGATAAAAAAATTACGATTACCGGCCTACCGAACAACTATTCTGCAAAATTATATCAAGACAATGGAACACTCGTGGCTTCTTCAACCGAAACATCCGGCAATAGAACTTTAACGCTTCCGGGCTGGGTGCCGTGCGTTTCTTATCATTCAACCATTAATATTTACGACGACACAGCCACTCTTATATATCAAACCCATGTGTCTCAAGATATGGCCGGAGGAGATGTTTGGACATGGACTGCGAACGAATCAATAGTGGCTGGGCCCATGGTGGTAGTGATGGAAGAAACAACGGCTGCAATTTGGGCAAAAGCGATCAGAAGGACCGGCTCCGCGAATTATCGGGTGAAATACCGCCTTAAAGACAGCGGCACTTCTTGGTCTTACAGCTCGGCGGTTACTCTCAATTCTTCCAATAGATGGGCTGAGGGCGCGGAATTAACCGGACTTTCTCCGGCTACAAACTATGAATATCAGGCCCAAACTGATTGGGGCGGCGGTTATCAGGATGAGGGCAGTATCCAATATTTTAAAACCGCCTGCCAATCCGGAAAGTCCTGCAGTTTTTCATTTACTTTTGGCGCCTGCAAAAAAACTTCAGCCGTGCCGTTTCCGATTTTTTGCAAAATCAAAGATTCTCTAAATCCTGATTTTAATATGGAAATCGGAGATTTTGTTTACTTTGACGATGAAATTGACATGACTGCGATAGAAAACAACGAAAACAGCAGAGCGTCTATGGAATCAAAATTTTTGGATGTCTGGATGTCTTACTGCGTGAAATACTTAACAGCCAATATGCCTAATCTCTTTCAAAGAGACGACCACGATGAAGCCAATAATCCAAGCCATCACGAGCTTTATCCTTATCATTTTCAAGTTGAAAACAGCTTTGTTGACCCAACTAACACAAAAAGAAGATATGACGGGCCTTACCGGGCTGACGTAACAAAATCTATGAATGGCGTCTATTGGTTTTCCGCTATCCCGGATAATTTGAAAAGGTCAACCGTTGCTTCCGACGGTTATGAATACGCTTTTTCTTACGGAGACATCAGATTTATTCTACCGGACACCAGATGGTATCGGGAAAATCAGTACGCGACTGATAACGCCAGCAAAAAATTATGGGGCGATAGCCAGAAAACCTGGCTGATAAACCAAATAAGCAGCCCGCCCGCGGGAACAAAATTAACTTTTTTGGTTGTCCCGTCGGCAACAAAATTTTCTTCTGATTTTCACAATGCCAGCACAAGCGGGCGGTCTTATAAATCAGAAGATGTCGCCACTTGCGCTACTGGCGGTTTGGGCGAATGCGACGGCGGATATGAAACAGATGTGGCCGCTGTTTGGGAAGAAGTTTGCAAGTCGGAAGTTCCGGTAGCGGTGCTTTCCGGCGACGCCCACATCGCTTCTTTGGTCTATCGGACTAACTGGAATGTGCCTGGTTCCGGACTTCAAAATTGCAGCGATGTCGCTGGAGCGAAAAGAAGCGGATGGTATGATATAAGAAGTTCTAATCTTGGCCAGCCATTGGCTTCATCTGTTGGCGAAGGAGACGGAACTTATCAATATGACGGTAGAATGTATTATGTTCTGGATAATTCTTACGATGCGAGACACGTGGCTAAAGTATCGGTGAACACTAATTATAAAGACCCGAAAATATTTGTTGAGTTTTACAAGTACACTAATCCGGCAAACGGCTCTTATGGAACGCTTACTTTGAATTATTCCCGGGAATTACAAATCAATGAAATAAGCGGTTTGCGCGCCACCAGCACAGTTGCGGAAAGCTCTCTTCAGCAAAAAATTATAAGAAGAACGGACGGCTATTATGTTGCCACCTACGCGTCAAGCTCTACCCAATTGCTTTTAGAGGTCTCGGAAGATACTGATGGTTTTGATTGGGGCGGAACGCCGATAACCGGAGACGCCACAAAATTTCAACTGTGCGTTCAAGGGCCGGATGGCCATGGAGCGAGCTTATGGAATAAGTTCAACCGTGTCTATTATATCTGCAATACCACCGCCAGCGAATTAAGAGTGGGAGCGTTTAACGGGACAATCGATGAAATTACGCCGACTATCATACATAGCGATACCGCTAACGTTGAAAATAGGTACGCGGGCATTGTCATGGGAACTGACGGCTACGCTTACGCCTATTTTGAGAAAAAAAACGTTTCTGGCAATTACGTTCTTAAAACTGCGCGGTCATCATCTGTTTGTTCAGACGCATCGCTAACTGGGTGCATTACCGGTTCCTGGGATGCTTTAGTGGACCATGGGACAGTTGATGCTGTCAGAGACAGCGGTTCTATTGTTTCTTTGGCGAACGGGAAAATGCTTATTGTTTGGCGAGCGGACGATGATATTAAATATCAGTATTGCACAACTTGCACTAGCACTAGCTCAGATTGGTCGACTGAAACAAATCTTGTAACTAATGGCGCTACCACCACCCAAAACATCGGTCTTGTCTCCGATGAGAGTAATTACGCCTGGCTTGCCTATTCTAACGGCACTGCCATTATCGCCTCAAGATTTGACAGTTCCACAAATACTTGGAGCGCCACTACGACGATTGCCGCGTCTGGCAGTAATCCTTCGATCACCGTTGTTGACGGTTATGTCTATATTTCAGACATTGAATCAACAAATATCTTAAAAGTATACAGGTGCAGGAGAGATTTAACCAATTGTGCTCTTTATCGTTCCCTGACTGGCGCGGAAACATTATATAGTCCGCAATTATCGCGGCAATCATCCAGAAGAGGAGCCGCGCTTTTATTCGCTGAAAAAGGCGTAGAAGCGACATCCAACCAATACCGTTTGTCTGTTTGGCCGATTTTTTCCGAATGGGGAAATAGAATATATAATGTATTAACGCCGGCTAAAATAATGGGACAATCAATTTTTAACATTCAAAATATTAATGGTAGGGAATAGGAATGAAGCAGAATTTTCTATTAAAATTAACGATATGCGCGGCGGCGGTTTTAATAATAATTGGTTTCAAAACAAATAATGTTTTCGCTTCCGCGACCACCGGGACCATTGATTCAGTTTATAAATACGCCTGGAGTGAAAATATTGGCTGGATTAATTTCGGTACTGCCAGCAGCGCTGTTAGCGTTACCGATGCCGGACTTGACGGCTATGCCTGGAGCGGCAATTACGGCTGGATAAATTTAAACGCAACAACTTCAAGGGTAGGAAATAACAGCGAGGGTAGTTTATCGGGTTATGCGTGGGGAGAGCAAACCGGCTGGATTGATTTTTCCGGCGTAAGCATAAATTATGCAGGCGAGTTTTCCGGGTATGCCACCGGCACGGTTACCGGCCAAATCAGTTTTAATTGCAGCAATACTAGTTCCTGTTCTTCTTCGGACTTTAAAGTGAAAACTGACTGGCGACCGTTATCTGTAAGAAATTCCGCTTGCGGCGACGGCGTTGATAATGATAGCGATGGTTTGACCGACTATCCGGCTGATTCCGGATGTTCTTCGGCCACTGATAATGACGAAACAAATGTTTCTTCTGGAGGCGGCGGCGGAGGAGGCGGCGGGGGCGGCGCAGTTGTTATTCCGCCACCTGTTATAAAGACCTCCACTTCAACAATCGCCACCTCAACTGTCGGGTCGGCAACTTCCACAAATCAAAATCAATACATTTTTTCCACATCTAGTCTGCCGCAATCGCCGATTTATGCCGGTTTTAAATTCACCAAAGGATTGGCCTATGGTTTAACCGGAGAAGATGTGAAAAAACTCCAAGAAATATTATCTCAGTATCCTGAAATTTATCCTGAAGGATTAATTACGGGATTTTTCGGATTAAAAACAGAAAAAGCGGTTATGAAATTTCAGATTAAATATAATATTGCAAAAAAGGGAGTCCCGGGCTTTGGCACGGTCGGCCCAAACACCAGAATTAAATTAAATCAGATATTAAGCGGTAGTCAGATATCTCCGTCTTCAACAGTCGCCGTTGATAATCAAAATAAAACAATCCAGGAATTAAAAGCGATAATTCAAACCCTTCAGCAACAATTGATAATGCTTCTTAATGAATTAATGAAAAAACTTCAGCAGCAGGCGCGTCCGTAAATTAAGTCTTTAGAAATTTCTGAAAGTAAGCTAATATTAATAGAATGAGTCTTAAAGATTTAGAAAAAAAACTTTATCAAAAAGATTTTAAGCAGGAAGATAATTATTCTTTTAAAAAAGAACAAAGCGATGAGCAAGCGAATGAAAACGCTTTTGTTTCAAAGTGGGGCAATGTTTCTTCGGGACAAGCCGTCCATGGAGCTATTTCTAAAATAAATCGCATTAGCAGTTTGATTTTCTGGATTCTGGCGCCGATTTTAGTGGTTTTAATGGGCGTCAGCGTTTTTTATATTTACCAGTATTTTTCCACTGATAAAGAAATATCTCTTTCTGTTTTGGCGCCACAAAATATTTTAAGAGGAATTCCTTTTGATTTAACCGTAAATTTTAACAATGGTTCAAAAAATCCTTTGGAAAATGTTGAATTATCGCTGTTTTTGCCGGAAGGAACGGCAGTTTTGGGCGATGATAAAAATAAGCGGATTTTAAATAAGGATATGGGCAATCTGGCTTCGGGCGAAGTTTTTCAGGAAAAAATTTTAGTAATTATTTTCGGCGAAGCGGAAGCCGTGAAAAACTTTAATGTCTCCGTAAGTTATTCGTCTTCTTTAAGCGCCCGTTTTGAAAAGACCAAAGATTTGGAAATTACCGCCAACGAAGCCGGCATAAAGTTTGATTTAACGGCGCCGGAAAAAATTTTAAACAATGAAGAATTTGAAATCTATGTTGATTATGCGAATATTGCGGATGAATATTTTTCTAATGTTAATATTAGTTTAGATTTCCCCTCCAATTTTGTTTTAAAAGAAGCTAGTCCTGTTTTAAATAACAATTCTTTTAAGATTGATAATCTGGAAAGTGAGCAAAACGATAAAATTTTTATTGTCGGCAAAATTATCGGAACAGAACAATCTTTTTTTGATATTAAAGCAAAAATAGAAATTACAAATTCAGGCCAAAGTTATTTGATTTCCGAAAAAACCGCCAGCGTTTACATCGCGCCGTCGCCGCTTTCTTTAAGGGTTTTTTTAAACGATAGCGTAAATTATATCAGCCGTTCCGGCGATCAGCTGAAATACCGGCTTATTTATGCCAATAATACCGATGTCAGTTTAACCGACGCGATAATAAAGGCTAAATTAACCGGCGAAATGTTTAATTTTATGACGCTAAAAACCAATGGCGCTTATGATTCCAAAAATAATATTTTAACCTGGAATGCCGCGGCAGCGCCGGAGCTTGCTTCTTTAAGTCCGGGCGCCAACGGCGCGGTGGAATTTGAGATTAATACAAAAAATGAATATCCGATTAAAAAAATTTCTAATAAAAATTTTGTTTTAAAAATAGATGCTGATATTTCATCGCCAACGGTTCCTTATTATGTTGCGGCCGATAAAACCATCGGCGTGAGTTCTTTACAGACAAAAGCGGCCGGCCGTATAGAAATGGAATCTTTGGCTTATTTTATTGACCCGGTTTCCGGTTTTGTGAATAAAGGTTCATTGCCGCCAAAAGCCGATCAACCGATTAATTTTACGATTCATTGGCTGATTAAAAATTATTCAACCGATGTTAAGGATGTTAATGTTCAGGCGTTTTTGGAGCCAGGAATTAGATTAATCGGCGAACCAAAAGCGAATATCGCTTCTTTGCCGCAATACAACGAGCGAACAGGAGAAATTATCTGGTTGATTGATAAAATTTCGGCAACCAAAGGCATTATCGGCAAGCCGGTGGAAGCTGTTTTCCAAATTGAAGCGGTTCCCAATATTACTCAAATTAATAAAGAAATTCCGTTAATCGGGCAAACAACCGTTTCTGCGTTTGACGAATTTGTCAATTTCGAGTTAAATGACAGCGCTAATGCGTTAGACACAAAAAATTTAAGCGATATCGGTTTTGATATAAATAAGTCAAAAGTGGTTCAATGATAATTGTAAGTTATTCACAGCCCGGCTATTGCTATTGGGGGGGGCTTTAATGGTAAAATTAAATATATGAAAAAATATTTATTCGTTATTTCGTTTTTGGTCGCGGTTATATTTATATCGCCGAATGTTTCTTTGGCGGCAACAACAGCTGAATTGCAGGCGCAAATTCAGGCGCTTTTGGCGCAAATCGCCCAATTGCAGGCGCAAATGTCTCAGCAACAGCCCCAGCAATGGTGCTATGATTTTAAATATAATCTTAATGCCGCCAGCCGCGGCAAAGAAATAAGTCAACTCCAAACCGCCTTAGAAAAAGAAGGGCTTGAAATAGACGCTTCCGAGAAATCCAATCAGATTTTTGATGAATCAACGGCTTCAGCAGTTTCCGGCTTTCAGGAAAAATATAGAGATGAAATTTTAACTCCCAATAAACTAAAATACGCCACTGGCTTTGTCGGCAAATCAACTAGGGCAAAATTAAATTCTCTTTACGGTTGCGGAATAATAAAGCCCCAACCAATTCCTGTTCCAATTACAACACCAGTACCGGTTATCTCGACATCAACAATTTCACCGGCTATTTCTTGTAGTGGTTTAGAGATGGTGTGGCCTACTAGTAGAAGAGAACTATATAGTTTTGGCGGTGATACTTGCGATGGTTATAGATATTTGAATAATAAGGAAATTAGTCCGTCTTGTTATAATTATCAAGAATGTATTAATGCGTATAGTAGTGCAAATTGTATAAATATTCCTTCGACTCAAAAACAGTGTTCTGTTTCCTCTGCACCTTTTATCACCTCATTTTCTCCAACATCAGCAGTTTCTTATGGAATTGGAACAAAAGTAAGGGTTTATGGTAATAATTTTAGTAATCTTGATAAGGTAAGCTTTATTAATACGCAAGGAATTTATTATTATGCAGAATGGTCACCGATTAGTAATACGGAAATTGAAATTCCTTTGCCAACTATGCCAGCAGGTCAGTATTATATCAGCGTATCATCACCATCAGGGTCAACTCAATCTGTTCAATTATTTTCTATTATAGCAACTACTACTCAACCCTCCATCACCGTTTTCTCGCCGAATGGCGGAGAAAAATTGGAAGTCGGACAAACATATCAAATAAAATGGAGTACAAATAATTTTAGTCCTACTACGGCAATTCAAATTGCGCTCCGAGATACAAGATATGACCCAAATAATTCTGCAGGGGAACAACCGATAGTATCCGCTATGGATAACTCTGGTTATTATAATTGGGTTATTCCTCAAAGCGTTGGAAATATTACCGTTGGAGCAGGTAATATTTATAAAATTGTAATTTATGGCATTGGTATAGCGGTTAGTGATGAATCCGATAATTATTTTACGATAGCTTCGGCTACTACGTCTGTAAACGCAACATTAATTGGGGGAGATATTACTAATAGTAAGGCAGATAATATTCTCTTAAAGATTATGATGAGTAATAATTCGAACACATCAATTATTTTAAATAATTTTTCCACAAAATGGAGTTCAAATTATTTTGCGACATTGAAGGATATTAGAATTACTAAATCTGATGGAACAATTATTGCGCCAATTCTTACGGCTTTTGATGGTTCTTCACAAATTATTTTCCCAGCATCAAATTATACTTTTACTGTTGGTCTTGGTCAGTATCAGATTTTGGCGAATTCTAATTTTGAAATTCAAATTAGAGCATATATTGAAAGTTATACTCCGATAGCGGAAGCAATAACAATAATCGCTGATAGATTAGCCCTGAATTCTGATGGATCGGCAACAGCAACTGGTTTTCCTATTATTCATAAAATTCCGTCCGCTTATGGAAGTGTAACGTCAACAAATCAAATAGCTAATATTTTAGAATCAACTCAAGAAATTTTAATGAATATGGCGGCGTTCCTTAAAAATAGATAATTAAAATTCGCTGAAAAAAACTGAAAATCCGCCAAACTGGCGGATTTTCAGTTTTGGATAAAATTTGCTATAATTAAATAATGGAAAATAGGCGAAAAATCAAAAATTTTATAAAGAAAAGACCGTATTTAATATGGTATGTGAAGGATTACGCGGCGCTTTCTCCCGAAGCGATTGTGGAAGCGACTTTGAATTACGGCGATTGGGACGATGTGCAAATGTTGATAAAAATTTTGGGAATGAAAAGAACGGCGCGCATTTTTAGAGCAAAATCAAAACCATCAAAGATGGGGAGGCAGAATTACCGCCCAGAGATAAAAAATTATTTTGGGCTATATTTTAACAAGCATATTAAACAACATGCATAAAGAAATTTTAACTAAAGAGCAGGCGGAATTATTACCGCTTCTTGAATTATTTTCCGGAAAGTTCGGCTTAGTTGGCGGAACGGCGATTGCTTTACATATTGGCCACAGGAGATCAATTGATTTTGATCTTTTTAGTTCTGAAGCGTTTAACAATCTTTCAATACAAAAAAAGATTTCCAGATTTTTTAAGATTGATGAAACAATGGTGAATAAATTAGGCGAATACACGTTCTTTATTAAAGGGGTCAAATTTACTTTTTTTCACTATCCTTATCCGATTAATTTTTCAGAACGGTTGGATAAAATCGTTAAACTACCTGATCTTTTAACTTTAGCAGCGATGAAATTATTCGCATTAGGGAAGCGCGCTAAATGGAAGGATTATGTTGATTTATATTTTATATTTAAAAAACATTACACCATTGAAGATCTCACGCGAAAAGGCAAGGAAATATTCGGCGCTGAAAGCAATGAAAAATTGTTCCGTTCCCAGCTTGCTTATTTTGAAGATATTAATTACTCTGAGAAAATTGAATATATGAAAGGTTTCGCGGTGAGCGATAGGATTATAAAGAAAGAATTGATAAAATTTAGTTTGAGTTAATAATTTTTATGATAGCCGCAGAAAATAGAAAACAGGATAACTTAATGGAAAAAATTGTAAGCTTGGCAAAACGTCGGGGATTTATTTATCCCGGCAGCGAGATTTATGGCGGTTTAAAAGGCACATGGGATTATGGGCCTTTGGGTAGTGAGCTTAAATTCAATATCAAGCAGGAATGGTGGAAAGCGATGGTGAGAGAAAGAGAAGACGTTGTCGGCATCAGCGCTTCAATATTGATGAATCCGAAAGTTTGGGAGGCGTCCGGTCATACCGCCGGATTTACCGACCCTTTAGTAGAATGCAAAACCTGTCACCAGAGATTTCGGGCTGACCAGGAAGATATTATCAAAGAGCATGAAAATCAGCACAAAGAGAAAAAAGAAAAAACAGAATGGACCGAAGAAAAAAAATTTAATTTGCTGGTAGAGGCGAAAATTGGCGTGATTGAAGGAGAAAAAAACACCACTTATTTAAGAGGCGAAATAACGCAAGGCGTTCACGTTAATTTTAAGAATGTTTTAAACAGCAGCCGCCTGAAAATTCCATTCGGCATTGCGCAAATCGGCAAGGCATTTCGAAATGAAATCACGCCCGGCAATTTTACATATCGCTCTATTGAGTTTGAGCAAATGGAGCTTCAGTATTATATTGAGCCCGATGAAAACGAATCAATGAGGCAATATGAATTTTGGAAAAATTTGAGAATGGATTGGTATAAAAAATTAGGCATTAATCCGGATAATTTAAGATTTCGGGAGCATACAAAAGACGAACTGGTTCATTATGCAAGAGCGGCTTGGGATATAGAATATAAAACACCATTTGGTTGGAAAGAATGCGAGGGTATTCATCATCGGGGCGACTGGGATTTGTCGCGGCATCAGCAGTTTTCCAAAGAAGATATGTCTTATTTCGATGAAGCAATCAAGGAAAAATTTATCCCCTGGGTGATTGAAACATCGGGCGGAGTGGATAGGGCGGCGTTATTCTTCCTACTGGACGCTTATTCGGAAGAAAATGACAGAGTAATTCTGAAATTGCATCCAAAGCTCGCACCTTATAAAGTTGCAGTATTTCCTTTATTAGCTAATAAGCCGCAATTAGTTGAAAAAGCCCGGGAGGTTTATAAGATGTTGAAAGCTGGCAATTTTAATGTTACTTGGGATGACAGAGGAAACATCGGAAAGCGCTATTATTCGCAAGATGAAATCGGAACGCCGTATTGTGTAACAGTTGATTTTGAAAGTTTGGAAAATGACGATGTTACGGTTCGCGACAGGGATACAGCAAAACAGGAAAGAGTGAAGATTAAAAAACTCAAGGATTGTATATCCAACAAGTTAAGTTGAGGCCAGTTTTAAAAACAGTTTTTTTGAAGATTCTAGACGAACTCTCTTTTCATAAAAAAATCTTACATAGTGAGACTTTGTAAGGTTTTTTTTATTATTCAATATTATGCCATTCTCCACTGCCGGGATAAACTTTTTTTTCTAAAACTTCAATAGCTTTTTTAATAACATCATCATTCATTTCATACCAAGCATCTTTAGTATTCATTATAAATATTTCATTGCCTTCAAGATTTAGGTCGTACCAAGCATTATTAGTTCCTTTTTCTTTAAATTCTTTATTTCTGCTGAGTGTAATATCTTGTAAAATTTCTGAATGTTTTATATTTCTCATGCTAAATTCTCTCTTAATACTCTCTCTCTTGTCAAGGAAGCAAAGATAGTTTAGTATAAGATAATTATGAAAAAAATCGCTCAACATATTTATCAATATACCGCTATCTTTGAATTAAATGAAAATAAAGGGTATACGGTAACAGTGCCGGCTTTGTCTGGATTAGTAACAGAAGGAAAAAATTTAGAAGAAGCCCGCATGATGGCTGAAGACGCTATTCGTTGTTATATAGGAGGGTTGAAAAAGGTACAGGAAATTATCCCATTAGAAAAAGAAGTTGCGCAAATTAGATTAAGCGTTAAGGTTTAATATTTAATGCCTAAACTGCCTCGCGCCAGCGCCAAGAAAATCTTAGCCGCTTTATTAAAAGCCGGTTTTTATATTCATCATCACACCGGCAGCCATGCGAATTTAAGGCATTCTAAAAAACAACATTTGCATATTGTTGTTCCCATGCATTCTAAAGATTTAGCGCCGAAAACCATTAAATCAATTATTATTCAGGCGGAATTAACAGTTGAAGAATTTATCAAGTTTTTAAAAAAATGACCAATTTTAATAAAATCGTTTTAGAAAATGGTTTGCGGATTATCACCGCGCCGAAATTAGACAGTTTGGCGACCACTGTTTTAGTTTTGGTTGAAGCCGGCTCAAAATATGAAACTAAAGAAATAAACGGCTTAAGCCATTTTTTGGAGCATATGTGTTTTAAGGGCACGGAAAAAAGGCCGCGTTCAATTGATATCGCTTCGGAACTTGACGCTGTTGGCGCTGTTTCTAATGCTTTTACCAGTCAGGAATATACAGGCTATTTCGCTAAAGCCGAACCAAAATATTTTGACAGCATTTTGGATATTGTTTCGGATATTTATCTTCATCCTGTTTTTGAAACCAAAGAAATAGACAAGGAGCGAGGAGTGATTATTGAAGAAATTAATATGTATGAAGATTTGCCGATGCGCCGGGTGCATGAATTATTCAGTACATTGCTTTATGGCGACCAGCCGGCTGGCTGGGATATTGCCGGACGGAAAGAAGTGATTCAAAAGCTAAATCGCGATGATTTTATAAAATATCAGCAAAATCATTATTTGGCGAATTCCACTTTGGTTGTGGTTGCCGGTAATTTTGATGAAAAAGAAGCGATTGAAAAAATAAAAAATAGTTTTTCAAGCATTAAAATCAGTGAAAAAACTCAAAAAATTGCGACTAAAGAGCATCAGGAAAAGCCGGAAATCGTGTTGAAGCAAAAAGATTCCGATCAAACTCATTTGGTTTTAGGCGTAAGAGTTTATGATATTTTTGACAAACGGAAATACGCATTGGAAGTTTTAGGAGAAATTTTAGGCGGCGGTATGAGCTCCCGTTTATTTCAAAAAATCAGGGAAGAAATGGGAGCGGCTTATTATGTTGGCGCGGACAGCGATTTATATACAGACCATGGTTATCTGGCGGCTTCAGCCGGCATTGACCATAATAAAATTGAAAGCGTATTGGAGGCGATTTTAGAAGAGTTTCATAAAATAGCGCGGGAACCGGTTGAAAAAAAAGAGCTCCAGCGGGTAAAAGACCGCATTATCGGCCATTTATTTTTATCATTGGAAACCTCAAACCAATTAGCCAATTTTTTCGGCGGCCAGGAAATTTTAACGCGGCAAATTATTTCTCCGGACGAAATTTCCAAAAAAATCCAGGCCGTAACAGCCGAAGAAATAACGGCTGTTGCAGCTGATATTTTTAAAAATAATAGGCTGAATCTGGCGATTATCGGACCTTTTGAAGATAAAACACAATTTGAAAATATTTTCAAATTATGATATTGTGTTTGTAATGAACGGGAAAACTTTTGATATTTCTTGGATGTCTTTATGGAGGATTTTATTGATGTTGATTTTCAGCGTTGTTCTTTATCTGCTTCTTGATGTTTTGGTAATCCTATTTTTAGCTTTAATTGTCTCTTCGGCTCTTGACGCGCCTATAAGTTATCTCCAAAGACGTAAAATTCCCAGAATTCTCGGCGCGATTATGATTTTCATTTTTGTTGCGGCGTTTTTCAGCGTTCTTTTATACACGATTATTCCGGCCGCGGTTTTAGAATTTAACAGTTTATATAATTCTATATTAAAAAATTATTTTAACGAGCCCCGCCTGGATTCTTTAGAAATTTTTTCTTTTTTTTCGTCAATTAAGAAGATTGAATCTTCTTTGGAAAATTTTGCCGGAGTGTTTTTGAAAGGAGCCGGCTCTTCTTTGGTTAATATTGTCGGCGCGGTATTCGGAGGAATTGTTTCTGTTATTGCCGTATTTATCCTTTCTTTTTATTTGGCAGTCAGCAAATACGGCGTGGAAAAATTTTTAAAATTTATCTTGCCGGTCCGTTACGAAGAATATGTTATTGAAATTTACGAGCGGACCAAGAGCAAAATTGGTTTGTGGCTTCAGGGGCAATTGATTTTAAGTTTGATAGTGGGAATTTTAGCTTTCTTGGGATTATTATTTTTAGGCGTAAAATACAGCTTAATATTCGGAATTTTGGCCGGTATTTTGGAAATGGTGCCGTTTGTCGGGCCGGTTTTTGTAGGCGCCTTGGCGGCGTTAATCGGATTTTCCGAATCTTTAACCTTGGGAATTTCGGTAATCGTTCTTTTTGTAATTATCCAGCAATTAGAAAATCATTTATTGGTGCCATTGGTAATGAAATACACAGTTGGCCTTCATCCGGTTGTGGTGGTTATCTCTTTATTGGCTGGAGCTAAGCTCGCCGGTTTTGCGGGAATATTATTAGCCATTCCAATAGCTGTAATAATTGTTGAAATTCTTGAAAGTTGGGCGGACAAAAGAAAAATCATTAAAGAAAACCAGTTGTTTTAGGGTAATTGCGAATAACGCGAATTTTGGCAAATAATGCCAATAATTTTTTATGCCGAAAAAGTTTTATCTTACTAGCGCTTTGTCTTATGTTAACGCGCTTCCTCATATTGGGCACGCGATGCAGTTTGTTAGAGCTGATGTCTTAGCTCGTTATCGTCGCCTTAAGGGAGACGATGTTTTCTTTTTGACCGGCACTGACGAATACGGCTCAAAAATTTACAGAACCGCCAAGGCTGAAAGCATTTCTCCAAAAGAATTAGCGAATAAAAATGCGGCAAAATTCAAACTTTTGGATAAATTGTTGAATATTTCTTACGACGGCTTTATTAGGACAACTGATAAAAAACACGCTTCAAACGCGAAAAAAATCTGGGCATTGCTTGAAAAAAACGGAGATATTTACAAGAAGAAATATCAAGGATTGTATTGCGTTGGTTGTGAGGCGTTTAAAACTGAAAAAGATTTGATTGACGGAAAGTGTCCGGATCATCAAATCAAGCCGGAAATTATTGAAGAAGAAAATTATTTTTTTCGGCTTTCCAAATACGCCAAAAAGATTGAATTAAAAATCAGGAATAATGAATTAAGAATAATTCCGGAATCGCGAAAAAATGAGATACTTTCGTTTATTAAAGAAGGCGTTGAAGATGTGAGTTTTTCGCGGCCAAAAAAAGTTCTGCCATGGGGTATTCCGGTGTCGAGCGATAAAAAACAAATTATTTATGTTTGGGCGGACGCATTGACAGGATATCTTTTTCCTTCTCAATATTGGCCGGCTGATTTGCATATTATCGGCAAAGACAATTTAAAATTCCTCGCGCTTTACTGGCCGGCAATGCTGATATCAGCCGGTTTAGCATTGCCGAAGAAAATTTACGTACATGGTTTTATTACTTCCGGCGGCTTGAAAATGTCTAAAACTATCGGTAATGTTGTTGACCCTTTTGAAATGCTGGAAAAATATGGCGCTGACGCTTTGCGTTATTATCTTTTACGGGAAATTCCGGCTTATGAAGACGGCGATTTTACGGAAAGCAGATTTAAAGAAAGATACAACGGCGAATTGGCGAACGGATTAGGCAATTTTACTGCTCGCGTGTTGACTCTTGCTTCGCAAGCGCGGATTAACGCAGAATTAATGCAAATTAACGCAGAAATCAAGAAGAAAATCATTTTAACAAAAAAACAAGTTGACCAAAAGATTGAAGAATTCAAATTTAACGAAGCTTTGGCCGCGATTTGGGAGCTGATTAGTTTTGGCGATAATTACATAAATCAGACCGCGCCGTGGAAAATCAAGGATGAAAAGGATAAAAAAGAAAAAAGTAAAGTTATTTTTAATTTAGTTATGTTGTTAAAAGAAATAGCCGGATTATTACAGCTATTTTTGCCGCAAACATCGGAAAAGATTTTAAAAAACATTAAAATTTCCAAAAAGATAATCAAAATTAAAAAAGGAGATATTTTATTTCCGAGAATATGAAATTGTTCGACACTCACACTCATGTAAATTTCAACGCTTTTAAAAATGATTGGCAAGGGGTTATTGCTCGAGCTTTGGAAAATAATGTTTGGCTTGTTAATGTCGGTTCTCAGTCAACGACTTCCAAAAGGGCGGTGGAAATAACTGAAAATTATAAGGAAGGTGTTTATGCGGCCGTTGGACTTCATCCAAGCCATCTTTTTGAGCAAGAAATTAATAAACTTGAAGCGGGCGAGAAAATACATTATAAAACCAGGGGCGAGGAGTTTGATGAAAATTATTATTTGGAATTGGCGAAAAACGAAAAAGTCGTGGCAATCGGCGAATGCGGGCTGGACTACTATAGAATTAGGAATAATGAATTAGGAATTAAGGAGAAACAAAAAGATGTCTTTAAAAAACAAATTGAATTAGCGATTAAGTTAAATTTGCCATTAATAATTCATTGTCGAGACGCCCACGAGGATTTGTTAGAAATACTAAAAGCTAAAAGCTATAAGCTAAAAGCTAAAGAAGCCGGTGTAATGCATTTTTTCACCGGCACTTTAGAGCAAGCAAAAAAATATATTGATTCGGGATTTTATATTTCTTTTTCCGGAGTAATAACTTTTACGAACGCGTATGATGATATTGTAAAAAATCTGCCGTTTGATAAAATATTAATTGAAACAGACGCGCCTTATGTGTCGCCCGCGCCATATCGAGGCAAAAGAAACGAACCGAGTTATATTATTGAGATAGTAAAAAAAATAGCGGAAATAAAGAGAGTTCCATTGGAAGAAGTTGCGGAACAAGTAACGAGAAACGCCAAAAATGTTTTTAATATTAAAAATTAAAAGTTATCCACATGTTTGTTTTATTTTATTTAAGTAATAAGGTAAAATAATAGTATGTTCAAAAACTTCAATCTCGCCTCAATTTTATCAATAATCATTATCGGTTTATTTGTCGGCGTTATTTTCGTTTATGCTGATTGGGAGCCACCGAAATTTTCTCCAACAAGGTGCGATTCTGGCGACCCTGGCTGTGATGCGCCGATTAATGTCAATTCTAATCCTCAATGGAAAAATGGCCTTTTAAGACTTTTGGGCTTGACTGTTGATTTTGGTACTAATTTGGCTACTAATGGCGGCAAAGTCGGCATCGGAACGACAAATCCGTCATCAAAGTTAGATATAGGAGGTTTTTTCCAGGTGTATTTAGAAGGTCCTCCACCGCAATATGTATTATCAGGAGGCACGAGTTACAGCGCTGCTCCATTTCCCAGCCAAAGATGCAGTTGGGATACGAATATAAATGACTGGGATTCAGTTCCGGCTAATGTCCAGCCTGCAGATGCTTCATTGACTCAATGTATTGATGTTAATCAAAACTGGGTGCAAGTAGATAGAGGATGTTATAATAATGGTAGTCCATCTTTGGTTCCTAGGGCATTTTGCGATACCGGTTTTGGTGACGAGTGTCTGGTTTATTTTCAGAATATTTTTGGTGCAGGAACATTGCAATGCCCGGGCGGAAATGCGACGCCTGAAATAACGGAAAGCGTAAATACAGGAGGACAAATGGGTTTTTATAGAGACATTAATTCTCCGGGGGGAGGAGTTTGGGAAGCTTGGACTTTTTATCCTGGTTACCGAGTGTATACTGTTCAAAGTTCTGCTGGAACAAGTAGGGTTTGTCTTAATGGAAACTGTCGTTCTGATTGGCCAAGCGGCGGCGGAGGTGGAGGCGGAGTTTCGTCAATTAACGGAGCTACAGGCGCTATGACTTTTAATGGTTCGGGAGTTTCTAAATCTGGTAATACATTTACTTTTACCAGTGGCAGTGGAGGTGATGGTTTAGGATCTAGCAATGCCGGTACAACAGGTTATATCACCAAATGGACCGGCGGCACTTCCATAGGTAATTCGGTAATCCAGGATAATGGAACGAATGTGGGTATTGGATCAATCATGTCTGGTTACGCGTTAAATGTGGAAGGAAATGTGCGCATAAATAGAGAATTATTAACAGAGGATAGTATTCATACGAAAGACAACCTGGTTGTTGATGGCGATAATATTACTATTGGATTGATAAAGGCGATTGGTAATGTTATAACGGAGAAAAAATTTATACATAACTATGGAGTTTTTTCGAATGGGCAAGTTTATTGCGACTCCTTATCATTATCAGCTACTCAGGCATTTGTATGTAATAATCCGATGGTGCGTCTTATTGGTGGAGGTAGTAGAGTGTTGAATGCTACTGTTGGTTCTGGTTCTGCTTCCGCGGCATGTTTAGCGCTTGGTGGCAATGGAGTGGTAAATTCAAACATAACAGCGATTACTAATCAAGAAACTACTGGGATTAACACAGGTAATACTGAATGGGGCATGATAAAGAATTGCGTACTTACATGCAATACTCCCTATAGCACATCACTTACTTGCAACTACTAAGCGAGGAAACCAGAAAAACGGGGTCAGGTATCTCTTTTTGTCTTTTATTTAAATATAAATAAGTTAAAACTATGTTCAAAAACTTCAATCTCGCCTCAATTTTATCAATAATCATTATCGGCTTATTTGTCGGCGTTGTTTTCGTTTATGCTGATTGGGAGCCACCGAAATTTTCTCCAACAAGGTGCGATTCTGGCGACCCTGGCTGTGATGCGCCGATTAACACCGGCTCCACTCTCCAAAATAAAGCCGGCTCATTGGGCATTAACGGATTTATAGATGTTTTAAGCGACGCCTTTTTCAGAAGCAATGTAAATGTAACCGGCAATATTGACGCTGGTGGTAATATAAAAGGCTCTAATCTTTGTATTGGTAATGATTGCAGAAATAACTGGCCGGCAGGCGCCGGAGCGGAATCAGACACTCTTCAAAGTATTACTGACAGAGGCAATACAACAGATAAATCAATAGCTGTTGCCGACGGCAGTATTTCATCGCCAGCCTATTCATTTTCCAATGACACCAATACCGGAATGTATCGTTATGGCAGCGATATATTGGGTTTTGTTACCGGCGGCTTAAGCAGAATGATGATTAATGGTTCGGGAATCCTTCGGCTATACGCTGATGGCGGTCCTGCTGGGCCAGCGCTTCAAATAGGAACCAGCAACGGCGGCATATTCGGCGACCCTAATGTTTTAGGCTTTTCCACTGGAGCCGCTGAACGGATGAGAATCAACAATTCAGGCCTAAATGTATCCGGCAACATAAGCGCTACCGGCAATATCACATCTCAAGGACAAAACGTCTGTCTTCAAAACGGAACAAATTGTCCGGCTGGCGCAACAGCGCCGAAGATAATTAGAGGAACTATTAATGCCGGAGGAGGCACCATTAACGGGACGGGATTTACTTCAATATATATGGGTACAGGACAGTATAGGATAATTTTTACAACTTCATTTAATAATACTCCAATTGTTGTTGCTACTGCGCTTGGTGTAGTTGATATTGGCTCTGTTGTAACTGTTACTAGAACAGACGTATCGTCTTTTGACCTCGATACAACATTCAATGGACCTCGAGATAATACGCCGTTTCATTTTATAGCCATAGAACCTTAGGAAATAGTGAGAAACGGAAATGTGGAATACTAAACTGCAAACTGCTTTACATAATCTTCTTAATTATTCTTTTAATTATTTTTATTGCGTTATTAATTTCTCCTTTTGTCGTAAATTTCCCAAAACTGAAGCGTAAACTGTTTTTAACTCTTTTTTCGTTTAAGCCGATGGCTTTTAATACGTGCGACGGCTGGGTTGAGCGCGTTGAACAGGCAGAGCCGGAAGAAATAGCAACGCCGGCTAAATCTAATTTCATCAACAAATCTTGGGCGTTTTCATTAGGAAAATAAATACTTAGAATATTCGGCAATCTTACCCTATTGTTTAATATCTGATGTTTAATACTTGATACTCCATTTATCTCTGCTTTCGGCTTTATTTTTATAATCTCTTTCCAGAAATAATCTGTTAATTTAGCGATTCTTTTTGATTCTTTTTCGCGATTTTTTACAGCCAGTTCAACGGCTTTGGCAAAGCCGACGATTGCCGGTACATTTTCCGTGCCGCTTCGTAGTCCGAACTCCTGCCCTCCGCCCGTAATGATTGATGATAAATTCTGCATTCTTAATTCTCCATTTTTAATTCTGCTGTAAAGCAGGCCTATTCCTTTTGGCCCGTAAATTTTATGCGCTGATAAAGTCATTAAATTTATTCCCAGTTTATTTACGTCGCAATCCAAGAATTGGAAAGCTTGAACAGCGTCGGTATGGAATAGTGGATAATTAGTTAATTGGTTAATTAGTTGATTAGTATTTGGTTTTAATTTTTCTTTTTTAAAATCACTAATAATTTCTGAAATTTTTGGAATATTTTGAATAGTCCCAATCTCATTATTGGCGTACATTATTGAAACCAAAACTGTGCGTTCATTAAGCGATTCTTTCAATTTTTTCAAATCAATTAATCCTTGGCGGTTGACCGGCAGATAAATAATCTCCACTCCATCCTGCTCTAGGTCGCGGCAGGTTTCCAAAATCGATTCATGCTCGATTGCCGAGACAATTATTCTTAATGGTGAAATTTTTTGGCCGAAGGCATATTGGCTTGAAGAACATCCCGCAGGCGCGCTGGGCTTGGTCCCCGCGAAGCGGGGCCAGCGCGCCGAGGGGGAAGAAAACCCCGCCGCAGGAGCGGGGTTATTCTGGTTCTGAAAGACAATTGCCTGAGGGTTGCCAAAAAATTTCACAATACCCCGTAACGCCAAATTATTCGCTTCCGTAGCCGAGCCGGTGAAAATTATTTCTCGGAATCCGCCAGCTGGCGGAGCGCCAATGGCTTTGGCGATTTTTTCCCGCGATTCGTCAATTGCGGCCATAGCTTCCTGGCCGAAAGAATGAAGCGACGAGGGATTGCCGAATTTAGCCGAAAAATACGGCTTCATTGCTTTTAAAACTTTCGGGTCAATTGGCGTTGTTGCCGCGTAATCTAAATAAATTTTTTTCATTCTTGAATTTTAAATTTTTTTTATTATAATATCACAATATGAATAGAAAGCTAATTTTTTTAATAATTATCATTGCTTTATTCGGCGGCATTATCGGTTCTTTGACATCGGCGCAATTTACCCTGAGTTCGTCGAATGGATTTACAAAAGCCGATGTTTTAGACAATTTCAAAAACTTTCTAGAACCTTTTATTCCGCGGATTTTTACTCCTAATGAAAATCAAGAACAAAAAAATGCCGCGCCGAACATTAACGAGCAAATTCAAGAGCTTAAAAAGCAGGAAGTGCCGCTTTATAAGCCGGCGCTTGATTACGAAGAAGCGGTAGTTAAAGCGGTGGAAATCGCTTCGCCGGCAGTGGTTTCAATCGTCATTTCCAAAGACGTGCCAGTTGTTGAAAATTGTCCTTATAATCCTTTTTCTGATTTGCCCTCGGAATTTCAGGATTTCTTCGGCTTTCCCGGAGGAGGTTTCCAGTTTTATCAGCCCTGCCAGAAAGGCACTGAAAAGAAAGAAATCGGCGGCGGCAGCGGATTTATTATTTCAAACGACGGTTTGATTTTGACCAATAAACACGTTGCCTCTGATAAAAAAGCGTCTTACACGGTTTTTACCAATGACGGCAAAAAATATGACGCTGAAATTTTAGCGCAAGACCCGGTAATGGATATCGCGGTGGTAAAAATCAAAGCCAATAATCTGCCGGTTTTAAAATTAGGCAATTCTGATTCAGTTAAGCTTGGCCAGACAGCCATTGCTATTGGCAATGCTTTGGGAGAATTTAGAAATACGGTTTCGGTTGGCGTTATTTCCGGTTTAGCCCGAACGATTACGGCTTCCGGCGGCGGACAAACGGAAACTATTGAAGGAGTATTACAGACAGATGCGGCAATTAATCAAGGCAATTCCGGAGGTCCGCTTTTAAATCTTAAAGGCGAAGTCATTGGCGTTAATACCGCCATGGTTTCCGGAGCCCAAAACATCGGCTTTGCCATTCCGATTAACAAAGCCAAAAGAGCGATTGAGTCGGTTAAAAAATCAGGAAGAATTATCACTCCGTTTTTAGGCGTGAGATATATTTTAATTTCGCCAGAATTGGCTAAAAAGGAAGAGCTATCGGTTGATTACGGCGTTTTGGTAAGAGGCGGCCAAGACGGTTCGGCAGTAGTAAAAAAATCGCCAGCGGAGCGTGCCGGCATTCAGGCAGAAGACATTATTTTGGAAATTAACGGCAAAAAAATCAATCAAAATAACACTTTGGCTTCGATGATTCAGGATTATAATGTTGGCGACATAATAAGTTTAAAAATTCTAAGAAATGGCAAAGAAATGGAAATTAAGGTAAAATTAGAAGAACGACCAAATAATTAACTAATGACTAGTGACTAGCGACATTTTATTATTGTCATAAGTCATAAGTCGTAAGTTATAAGTCAAAGATGAATTTTCAACGTTTCACAATTAAAGCCCAGGAGGCGCTTCAAAACGCCCAAGACATAGCGGCGCGGGAAAACCACGGAGAGCTTAAGGTTATTCACTTGCTGATTTCTTTGATATCCGACGAGCAGTCTTTGGTGCGGCCGATGCTGGTAAAAGCCGGCGTCAATATTGAAACTCTTGGCAATGAACTGATGCAGGAATTAAAAAAACAGCCGAAAATTTTAAGCGGAGCGTCAGTCGCCCAGCTTTATCTTTCACAAGAATTGATGCAGGTTTTAGACAGGGCCGCCAAAATAGCGGCTCAGCAGAAAGACGAGTTTATTTCCTGCGAACATTTGCTTTTGTCAATTTTAGAAAGCAATTCTTATCCGGCTCATATTTTAGAGTCTTTCGGTTTGCGCCGGGAAACAGCTTTGAGAATCTTGGCGCAGCTTCGCGGCTCAATGCGGATTACCGATGAAACGCCGGAATCAAAATTCCAGGTTTTGGAAAAATACGCCATTAATCTTACGGAGCAGGCGAAAAACGGCAAGCTTGATCCTGTTATCGGCAGAGACGAAGAGCTTCGACGGGTAATTCAGGTTTTAAGCCGACGCACTAAAAATAATCCGGTCTTAATCGGTGAACCGGGAGTCGGCAAAACAGCCGTAGTGGAAGGCCTGGCTCAGCGGATAATTTCGGGCGATGTTCCAGAGCCGCTCAAAAATAAAGAAATCGTAATGCTTGATTTGGGGTCTTTGATAGCCGGCACAAAATTCCGCGGCGAATTTGAAGATCGGCTTAAAGCTTTTATGAAAGAAATTCAAAATTCCAGCGGCCGGATAATTCTTTTTATCGATGAAATTCATATGATTGTCGGCGCCGGCGCCGCCGAAGGCACTGTTGACGCTTCTAATTTATTAAAACCGGCTTTGGCCAGGGGAGAACTTCGGGCAATTGGAGCCACTACCATCAGGGAATATCAGCGTTATATTGAAAAAGACGCGGCTTTGGAGCGCCGATTTTCGCCGATTATGGTTGATGAGCCTTCAATTGAAGATAGCATTGCCATACTCCGCGGCTTAAAAGAGAAATACGAAATTCATCATGGCATCAGAATTTTAGATGAAGCAATCGTAACCGCGGTTAATCTTTCGGCGCGTTATATCACCGATCGTTTTCTGCCCGATAAGGCGATAGATTTGATTGACGAAGCGGCTGCAGGCCGCCGGCTTGAAAGCGAGAGCCTGCCAAAAGAAATTGATAAACTTAGAAGAGAAATCACGAGGCTGGAGATAGAACGCCAATCTTTGCTTTCTGAAGATAAAAAAAGCAAAAGGATGAAAGAAATAGAAAAAAGTCTGGCGGAGCTTAGGGAAAGAAACGACGAGTTTTCGGCAAAGTGGCACGCGGAGCGCATTACTTTCGAGCAATTTCATAATTTGAAAAAAAGGGCTGAAACATTGCGTCAGGAAGCCGAGCTTGCCGAGCGTGAGGGTAATCTTGAAAAAGTGGCTAAAATCATATATGGCGAATTGCCGCAGGCGGAAAAAGAATATAAAATTTTTGAGAAAAAATACGTTGATAAAAGCCAAATAAAACGTTCTTCTTTAAAAAATGGAGAGAAAAAATTAGCAGAAGGTTTTGTTAAGGAAGTAGTTGACGATGAAGATATCGCGTCGGTTGTTTCCAGATGGACCGGCATTCCAATGGCGCGAATGTTGGAGTCTGAAGCCGGAAAATTGGCAAAAATTGAAGAAAAACTTTCTGAAAGAGTAATTGGCCAGAAAGAAGCTATTTCAGCGATTGCCAATGCTTTGCGCCGCGCCAGAGCCGGATTAGCTCCCGAAGACAGACCGCTGGGCAGTTTTATGTTTTTAGGGCCGACTGGCGTCGGCAAAACAGAATTAGTAAGAGCGCTGGCGGAATTTATGTTTAACGATGAAAAATCGCTGATAAGAATTGATATGTCGGAATATATGGAAAGACATTCGGTTTCCCGATTAATTGGTTCGCCGCCAGGCTATGTCGGCCATGAAGAAGGCGGACAATTGACAGAGGTTGTCAGGCACCGGCCGTATAGCTTGATTTTGTTTGATGAAATCGAAAAAGCTAATCCGGAAGTTTTTAATATTCTGCTTCAAGTTTTGGACAACGGCCGGCTTACCGACGGCAAGGGGAAAATAGTCAATTTTAAAAATGCCATAATTGTTTTGACTTCCAATGTCGGCAGTGAATATTTTAATGAAATTTCCAAAGTCGGGTTTGCCGTTGGAGAAGATATTAAGAAAGAAGAAAGCGATAAAATAGAAGAATTTAAAAATCGCATTGAACAATCGCTTAAAGAAACTTTCAGGCCGGAATTTCTTAATCGCCTTGATGAAATCATAATTTTCAATTCTTTAAATAAAAGCGAAATTGAAAAAATAGTTGATATTCAGTTGGAAATGGTCAGGGAAAAGCTGGCGAGCCGGAATTTAAAAGTAGTTTTTGACAATTCTTTAAGGAATCACATTGTTGAAGCTGGATTTAATCCCGAATATGGCGCCAGGCCAATAAAAAGAATGATTCAAAAAATTATTCTTGACGAATTGGCTAATCGGCTTATTAAGGGCGAGCTTAAAGATGCTAAACGCGTTAAAATCGGCTTCAGAGAATCCAATATTACTATCAGCGGGTAAAACTGCGATTCTTTTAGGCATACTTTATTTTATTGATAATTTTTGGTGGTCAGCCGCTTTATTTATAGCGGCTATTTTTTATTTTTATTGGCGCAAGCCGGCAAGCAATATTAGCTTACTTTATTCTTTTTTTGTTTTTTTAGCTATTGTTCTTATTAGTCGTTGGCTTATTACTCAAAACTGGTTTTTTAAAATGACTCTTATTCTGGCCGGATTGTCGTTTTTTATTATTTCAGGGCTTAAAAATCTTTTGTTTTTAAAGCGTTCATTGCTTTATCACGTTTTGAATAATTTTTTATTTTTATTGGCGTTTTTAATATTCTTTTTTTTGGCAAACCCTGATTTTTTCTGGTTAAAATATTTGACCGTTACGGCGGCCGCGTATTGTTTATTCAAGGAATTTTTCTTGTTATTCCCTGAATTTTCAGGGGAAAAAGTTTTGATTATGCCGATTTCTTCAAAAAAAGCGACTTTATTTTCATTGTGTTTGGCCTTTTTAATGTCCCAGTTTTTATGGGCGAATTCTTTGCTGCCGATAGGGTTTTTAAATTCTTCCGCCAGTATGATGGTAATAATTTTGATTTTAAAAGACTTATCGGCTAATTATTTGATTGGTTTGTTAAATAAGAGGCTGGTTTTGAAAAATATTACTATTTTTATTGTTTTTACTTTAGTTATTTTTATGGCCTCAAGGTGGTCTTTGTAACGTTTTGCTTCTTTTTACGTTATCTCTTATATAATCTATATTTATAGTTATCCACAGGTTTTTGTTTGATTTAAAGCCTATGGTGATTATAATTATAAAGATTTGGAAGTGAGGCCAAGTCTACACAATTCATTAAATTATGTCTGCCTATTGGCAGACAGGCAATAATCCCGCTTTTAATTCGGGATTGTTTGCGTTCTATTGTTTAGATAGTTGACCAATTTAACAATATGTTTTGAATACTCCGCGTATGCGTTTTCGCTACCATTCGCTCGCCCAGCGAGCTCGCTCACTGGCTTTCGTCGCTCGCTCTTTTTCGCTTCGCGAAAAAACCATGCCCGTTCGCTCCTCGAGCCGCGCTCAAACGTATGCGCGGAGTATTCAGATAAATTTGCTATCAGGGTTATTCTTTTATTAATTTTCCGCTTTTCTTTAATTTTCTTAAAATTTATTCTTAATCTTTTCAATCCGCATCCGCTCAATTGGTCGGACAACGGATTGGTAAATAGCGGAAGATGGTCGGTTAATAAGGGTATAGCTTTCCGAAAATAAAAATATAATTTATTGTCGAAATATTAAATCTCTAATAACCTCACAATTAGGGAAAAACAAATAAAAATTAAAAATGAGTAATTTGATAAAGACTTTTTCTATTGGAGTAGTTGCTATTGCTATGGCAGTATCAATTGTTCCAGTGGGAGCTCAGACAACTGCTGATTTGCAGGCTCAAATCGCCACCTTATTGGCTCAGATTCAGGCTTTGCAGGCGCAATTGGGCTCAGCTCAGACACAATCTGCTCCGGCCTATACTTTTACCCGCAGTTTGACCATTGGTTCAAAAGGCGATGATGTTGTAGCTTTGCAGACATATCTTGAGTCGCAGGGCCACTTGACAATGCCAACAGGCGTTGCCAAGGGTTATTTTGGCTCTATAACTAAGGCGGCTGTTGTTAAATGGCAATCAGCTAACGGCGTTTCACCGGCATCCGGCTATTTTGGCCCGATTTCAAGGACTAAATATGCTAGCTTGGCGGTAACTACGCCCACAACTCCGACCACGCCAACAACTCCGACTACACCGACCACGCCAACAACGCCAACAACCGGATTTGATTTAGCTTTGGCTACTGATAATCCAGGGCAAAGCGTTCTTCCAGCAGGAGCCAATGGTGTTGCTTTGATTAAATTCACCATTGTCGGAAACGGAACATTGGATGGAATGACATTTAAGAGGGTTGGACTTGGCGCGACCGCTGATTTTGCGGCTAGCGGATTCTATCTTTATGATGGCAATACCCGTTTAACCACGGGCAGGAGCATTAATTCAACCACGCACGAAGTTTCCTTCTTGAATCTGGCTTTGGCTGTTTCAGGAACTAAAACTTTGAGCTTAGTGGCTAATATTGCGACTGGCGCTTCGTCAGGAAATATCGACGCTTTCCAATTAGTATCAGCAGTAGGCACGCCTACTCCGGCCGGCACATTGGTTGGTAATTATATGACTATTGCCACCGCGGCCGTTGGTACCGTAACCATTGATGATGGCGCAGCTCCGACTAATCCGAAGATAGGCCAGATCAATGCTAAATTGGGTGAATTTACAATTCAGGCCGGTTCAGCTGAAGATATCAGCCTTAGCCGCTTGAGCTTCACCGAAGGAGGCAGCGTTTCCAACGCTAATTTGTCAAACTTCAAATTAATGCAGGCTGGCAATACTCTTGCCACCGCATCGGCAGTCGGTTCAAAAGACTTGATTACTTTTGAATTAACCACTCCGTTTGTCTTGGAAAAAGGCCAACAGAGGACTTTTGAAGTTTATGGCGACATTGCCGGCGCAACGCGCTCCAGCGACACGATTATTCTTTACATTGACAACGCGGCAGATGTTTACGCCACAGGTAAGCTTTACGGCTATGCGGTGACGCCGACTATCAGCAGTGTTGATTCAACTTCAGAAGCCGACACTTTGACAATTGCCGGCGGTCAGGTAACTATCACCTTTAACGGTCCAGTTACCGGCGATATCGTGGTTCGCGGTCAGGATGTTGAAGTTTACAACTTCACCATTGCTTCCCAGAACAACGTTGAAATCAGAAATCTTAGGCTTCATGCCACCACCACTCTTTTGGGTTCTGGCGAAGGATTTAATGATTTTAAAGTTTGGGATGTTACAGCTGGCAGTGTTATAACCAGCGCCAGCGATGTTACCACCTCAACTGACGTTACTTTCACTGACGTGATTAACATTAATGCCGGTCAGACAAAAACCTATAAAGTAACTGTTGATGTTGATTCAGATAATGACAACAGCGACACTCTTTTGGTATCATTATTGGCGTTCCAATCCGGCGATATCAGGAACTTGGATAACAATACTAATGTTGCCACTTCTGATATGGTGCCGAATAGCACGCTTTCCGGAAATACTTTGACGGTTCGCGTGCCGACTGTTGACGTTCAGCTTAGTTCAATGCCATCTTCACAAACCGTTGTGAGAGGCACTAATGATATTGCTTTAGCTGGGTTTAGCTTTAGGGCGACCAATGACGTGGTTAAATTAAGCTCTGTCAGAGTGACTGCTTCTTCAACGAGCGGAACTTTGACTAATGCTGAAATCACCAGTCTTGGCCTTTATGATGGCGCAACATTGATTTCTGAAAAGAAATCATTGGATGCCACTGCATTAAATGCCACTTTCTCTAACCTTAATATCACCATTAATAAAGGTGAGACCAAAGTGTTGACAGTAAAAGGCAATATTGACAGCAATGCCACTAATGGAGATGTATTCTTTGTTTATCTGGCTTCAGCTGGAAGCAGCGATATTACCGTTTATGATAAAGACGGCAATTCCGCAACAATTTCCGGCACAGCGGCCAATAGCGGCAATACCGTTATTGCGACTGTAACCGATGTTGGCGCTGTAAGCGTTGCTTTGGCTCCAGATGACGATGAATCAGAAGCTGGTTTGGTAGTTGCCGGACAGGAACAAGTTTTGGCTAAATTCAGATTCACCGCTACGAATGAAAATATGAAGGTGAATAAAATGCAGCTATTAGTTGTTCCGAGTTCAAGCGCGACAGCCACTTCAGCGGCTTCTGCTGATGAAGTTCCAACTGTTAAGCTTTATGATGGCGCGACTCAAGTTGGCGCTACGGGAGGCTATCCAGTAACCGGTTCTGGCGATGATTCTGGTACTGCTTTCTTCACTGATCTTAACTGGACAATTTCTAAGGACACTTCTAAAACATTAACTGTTAAGGGCGTTCTTAATACGACTGCTGGCGGCGCTGATACTGGCGCGTCTGTCTATACAAGCGTTATGGCCGCTGGCTTTGAAGCCGCTGGTTCAACCGCTTTGGACACGACTCTTACAGCCGCTACCGGCAATCAAAAGGTTGTTTACAAGACCAAACCGACGTTTGGCGCTGTGGCAGCCGGAAGCTCCAAGCTTACCGCTGGTTTGATTCCGACTTTGAAATTCAAAATTAAAGCTGATTCAGCCGAGCAAGTCGCTTGGAGGCAAATTCAGTTTAAGACTACTGTTACTGCTGCTTCTATAACCGCTGTTGATGCCAATCCGGGCCAAACCGGCAATGTTTATATCAAGAAAGTTGGAGCTTCTTCCAACCTCAACATTGCCTCAGCCTTTAGTTCAACCAGCACATCTACTGGAGAACAGGCTGGCTTGGGTAATGCGTCTGGTCAAACCGGTTATGTTAGTTTGTTGCTTAACGCAGAAGAAGTTATTACAGCTGGCGCTGAACAGGAATACGAGTTAGGTCTTACCTTCTCTGGTATTTCCAGCACAGTTGGAGCTTCAACTGTAGTTATCAACCTCCACAGAACGGAAACAACAATGGTTAACGCCACAACCGTTGCCAATGTTAGAACGAGCCTCGGTACTGCGTCCGATGCCGCTCCTTCATTTGTTTGGTCTGATTATTCGAATACTTCGCATTCAGAATCAACCAATGATTGGGCGAACTCTGTTCTCGTGAAAGGCTTGCCAACAAGCCCGGTAACACTCAGCAATAACTAAGTCTTTCAGATTTAGTGCTGACAAGAAAACCGTCCCGCATTGCGGGGCGGTTTTTGTTTGAACTTGATAATATGCTTTTAAGTTTTTATAATGGGATGTATTATGCCGTATTTGGATAAATATTTTTCAAATAGCGTTAAATTCTTTCTTTTTTTAACCGTTCTAACTCCTCTGATAATTTTAAAAGGAGTTCTTTTCCCTTATGTTGCCGGAAAGGTATTTTTTTTCAGAGGCGCGATAGAAATCGCTTTGATTTTATCTTTTATTTATTTGCTTTATTGCTTATATAAAAATAATTGGAAATTAGTCCGCCAGCCGGTGGATGAAGATTGGAAATTATTTAAGAATCCTTTATTTATAGCCTTAGTTTTATTTTTTATCTCTCTCATCGTAAGCGTAATTTTTGCTCTTAATGATTACCGCGCTTTTTGGGGAGATTTGGAACGCGGCGAAGGATTTTTTGGAATGCTGCATTTTTTCGCGTTTCTAATTTTAACGCTTCTATTTTTTAACAAAACCGATTGGCTTAGATTTTTTAAAATTTCCCTGATTGTCGGATTTATTCTGTCATTTTATGCTTTTCTGCAATATTTAGGCGTTAAAAATTTCCCCTTTGCTTTGATGCCAATGCCAAGACCGGATAGTTTTATCGGTAATTCGGCTTTTTTAGCGACGCATATGTTTTTTCTGATGATATTTGCGGCGGTAGTTTTCTCTGAATCTTTCCATTCTTTAAATTTAAAACAATCTCAAGTTAAATCTTTTAATTTTTCAATCTTTCAATCTTTGAATTTTAAATTCTGGCGTTATTTTTCAATTTTGATGCTTATTATTTCGGCTTTAACGATATTTATAAGCGGAACAAGAGGAGCGATTTTAGGATTGGCGGCCGGCATTATTTTTCTGCTTGCTTATTTTTTAATTTTTGGGAATCGCGTATTTTCTGGAATCGGATTGCCGTTGAATATAAATTTTCGGCAATTATCATTGATTTTGCTGATTTTGATTATTGGTTCAGCCATAATTTTTTGGTCGACAAAAACAGATATTTTCTGGCAATCAGTCCCCGGCCTTAATCGTTTGGCAAAAACCGCGGCTTTGGATATTAATGATTCTTCCACTCAAATGCGTTTGCTTGCGTGGAAAGCGAGTTTTAATGCTTTTTTAGAGCGGCCGATAATCGGCTGGGGTCCGGAAAATTACATTTTTGCTTACGCCAAGCATTACGATCCGGATTACGCTGTTTATGGAGAGACCTGGTTTGACAGGGCGCATAATAAGATATTGGATATTCTGGTGATGCAGGGAGTTTTCGGATTGATTTCTTATCTGGCGATTTTCGCGGCGATTTTTTATGTGATTTTTAAAAAAATCACAGAAAGAAAATTTGCATTTATTTTTATCGCCGCCGTTATTTTGGCTTATTTTATTCAAAATATAGTGCTTTTTGACCAAATTGTTTCTTATAGCGCGTTTTTTTCCATTATCGGTTTTTTAATTTTCAGTTCAACGCGGTTGCCCGAAGAAAATTTGAACAGAACAATATCATCACAAAGCGGATGGAGTGAGTTTTTTTTAAGGTGGAAATTGATTATTGCGCCGCTGCTTTTAATGTTTATAATTTTGCTTGTTTATTCTCTTTACGCTTATCATTTTGTTGTTTATAACCAATTGCGGGCTCTTCAGCGTTCGCCGGGATTAGGAAATATAGATTTAGTGGTCGGAGAATTAAAAAAAGCCCTTAAGCCTTATAATTTCGCCCAGCTTAATATTAGAAGCCAGGGGCTAGATACTATTTATCTTGGCCAGTATTTTTATAATGAAGCTTACCGGAATAATCCTAAATTCAAATCTTTGGGCGATTTATGGATTAATGCCGCTGAAGAAATTTTAAATCGCGAACCTTATGCTGACGTAAGAATGAATATCCGTTTAGCTGAAATGCTTGACCAGTTAGCGTTTAACGATTCAAGCCTGTATGATAAAGTTGAAAAAGTTTTAATGGCTGCTCTCCAAAAAGCTCCCAAGCGCCAGGAATTGTATTATCACTTATCGGTTAATCTGGCGAAACAAAATCGGCTTGAAGAAGCCTTGAAATACAGCGATTATGTTCTTGGTTTGAATGATAATGTGACGAGGGCGCATTTTTATAAAGGTTTAGTGCTTGCCGCTAATAATAAAGATGAAGAAGCTAAAAAAGAGATAGCCATAGCTGAAGAAATAGATTCTAAATATCCGGCATTGCTTCCTGAAGATAAAAAAAGCATGGTTATGCTTTACGCAGGCTGGGGGATGGTTGAAAAAATAGCCGAATTAGCTGTTAAAAATATTGATAATATAGCAGCTTTTCCAATGGAAAAAAAAGATTATGAGAATGCCTTGCGTTATGATCTTCTTATTCACAATTCTCAAAATTCCATAAAAATAGCTGAATTTTTAAGCCAGTACGAAGATTTAAGAGATGATATGGAAATTATTATTGATTTGGTTAAAAATAAAAATTGGAAAATAATTGATAATTTGGATTAAATCCCTTACTCTTAAAGCACCTATGTTTATTTTTATTTATTAAGATTAAAAGATGAATTATTTTAAAATCTCAAAATTTTTCCTTTATCTGGCGCCTTTTGCGATAGTTATTATTTCAACCTCAACGCTGTTCCCTTTTATTGTCGGAAAATACGTCTGGTTTAGAACAGTCATTGATTTAGCTTTGATATTTTTTCTTTTGGGGATTTTATTGGATAGTTATCGGACAAGCGAATTAAAAATATATGAAAGTTTATCAAAAATTGTCAGAAATCCGCTTGTAATCGCTGTTACATTATTCGCGGCTGTTTTTATTTTAGCCGGATTTTTCGGTATTGATCAGGCGAATTCATTTTGGTCTAATTTTGAGCGCGGCGAAGGCGGATTGCAGATTTTGCATTTGTGGCTGTTTTTTACCCTTGCTGTTATTTTATTTAGAAATGAAAAAGATTGGCATAAGCTTTTTTGGATATTCATCATCGTTGGCGCTTATATGGCATTTTATGGTTTTGGCGCGGGATTAAAATACGTGGATGCCGAGTGGACGACTGTAACGCAAAATGGCGCTCCCACGCAAGTATTGTCTGGCCAAGGCGGAGCTTTGTATCAGACTTTCAAGGGGTTTATAGGCCCTCAATTGAGCGAACGATTCCACGGCACCTTGGGCAATCCGGCGTATGTTGCTACTTTTTCAATCTTTCTTTTATTTTACACAGCTTATCTTTATTTTTCGAAATATTATCAAAAGCTGTTTTCTTGGCAATCTATATTGCTTTATATTTTTAGCATTATATTTTTAGTTATTTTTTGGCTGGCTGCCACTCGAGGCGCGTTTATGGGACTGATAGCTACAATCATCGCTTTTCTTTTTTATTTTGTTTATAGCAAAAAAGCTTATCGCAAATGGTTATTTTTAGCTATAGCTTTGATTATTTTAATAGTCGGCGCGATGATTTATTTTAAAGATAATAGTCTGATAAAATCATTGCCGGGTTCGCGATTATTTGATATTTCTCTTAAAGCGGAAACTTGGGAACATAGAACTTATATGTGGAATATGGCATGGGATGGGTTTAAAGAAAGGCCGTTATTAGGCTGGGGACCGGAAAATTACATCAATGTTTTTGACCGGCATTTTGATATTCGGTATTTTTCTCCGGAAAAAGGCTTTGGCGCGTGGTTTGACAGGGCACATAGCATTTATTTTGATTATTTGGTAGAAACAGGAATCTTAGGATTATTAAGCTTTGTCGGAATTTGGATAGTATTTTATTGGCGTTCTTTGAAAGAATTAGTCAGTAATAATTTGCAATCTATCAGTGAAAATTTCAAGCAGAAACGCGATAATAAAGAGTATTTGTCCGATGATCGCAGTTTGTTGATTCAAAGAGCTTTGATTTTCGCTCTGCCGATATCGTATTTAGTCCAGGGAATTGTTCTTTTTGACATCCTGCCGATTTACATCAATATTTTTATATTCTTGGCATTAGCGGCTTATAAATTTGAAATTAAAAATTAAAAAAATATGGCTTTTATTAAATATATAATTGTTCCAATTCTTATTATTTCAGCTGTTTTATCAATTTATTTCGGTTCTCTTTTGCCCTTGACAAGATCTCGCCGTTTTATAATCGCTCTTGGTTCAGCTTCTTCAGTAAAGACGATGAATGATTTTCAAAAGAATTTTGACAATGCTTTTAAATTTTATTCTCCGGTTGGCGATGAGGAGATGGCAAAGTTTTTAGGCACGGATATTTTAAGGGCGGTTTCCCAAAAAGAGCAATCCGAAGCAGCTTCGCGCTTTTTGGTAAATTATATAGAGTCTTATTTATTTAAAGACAATGTCAGGCATTTGATGCTTTTAGCGCAAATGCATTCTGTTTTATGGCAGAAATCCGGCAAGGAAGAAGATTTTAAAAAAGCGGAAGAATATTATCTGAAAGCTATGGAAATTGGCCCAAAACTACCGCCGGTTCTTTATGGCCTTTTAGACCTTGAGCGCGCCAGCGGAAATAATGAAAAGGTCAAGAAAATCAGTGAAATTATCCTTAAATATTGGCCAGAAGACAAAAGAATTCAGCAGATTATTGAATCGATTGGCCAATAATCAAATTATGTGCGGCATTGCCGGGGTTTATTTTAAGCAAAAAAATAAGAAAAGCGGATTGGAGAATATTATCAGCAAGATGGTCCAGCAGCAAATTAATCGCGGTCCCGATGATTCGGGAATTTTTGTTGATGCTAAAAATAATATAGCTTTTGGCCATAATCGGCTTTCAATTATTGATTTGTCAAAGGCCGGCAAGCAGCCGATGAAATTCGGCGATTTATGGATTACTTTTAACGGTGAAATATATAATTTTTTAGAATTAAAAAAAGATTTAGAGAAAAAAGGATGTAAATTTAAAACTAAAACCGATACCGAAGTAATTTTGGCGCTTTACGCGCAATACGGCAAAAAATCATTTGGGATGCTTCGCGGTATGTTTGCTTTCGGACTATGGGACGGCGATAAACGGAAATTATTTTTAGTTAAAGATAGGCACGGCATTAAGCCATTATATTATTACGCTGATAGTGAGCAAATTATTTTTGCCTCCTCTGTAAAGACTTTGGCGCAAAGCGGATTTTTTCCAATTCATAAAAACGCAGATGCTTTTATCGGTTTTTTGCTTTTCGGCTCAGTGCCTTTGCCGATAACAACGATTAAAAATGTTTTAGCTGTTCCGGCTGGCCATTATTTGGAAATAAGCGGAGATTACAGAGGAAAATTAGTTAAATATTATGATCCGTTGGATGCGTTTACTAGGAAATCAAGCGATAATTTTGAAATAGCAGTTGATAAAATCAACAGTTTATTGAATGAATCAATAAAATTGCATTTAATCAGCGACGCGCCATTGGGAGTATTTTTAAGCGGCGGGTTGGATTCATCGGCAATTTCTGCATTGGCCGCCAAAAATCGCGAGAAGCCAATTACCACTCTTTCAATTATTTTTGACGAGTCGGAATTTTCCGAACAAAAATATCAAAAGCTGGTTGCGCAAAAAATAAAAAGCGACCATCGGGAAATTAAAATCACTAAAAATGATTTTTTATATTCCTTTGACGAAATTTTTAAAGCAATGGATCAGCCGACGATTGACGGTGTAAACACTTATTTTATCGCTAAAGCCGCTAAAGAAGCCGGTTTAAAAACAGTTTTATCGGGATTAGGCGCTGACGAAATTTTTTGCGGTTATCCGAGTTTTAGGAAAGCAAAATTATTGCGGAATATTCAAAATTTGCCGCTATTTTTGAAAAAACCGCTGGCCTTATCCTCTTGCTTCGGTAATCGCTATGCGAAATTAAGTTATTTTAGAAACAATGATATTTTAAATTTTTATTTGGGTATTAGGGGATTATTTAACCCTCAAGAAACTGCAAAAATTTTAGATGTTGATTTAAGCGAAGTGAATAAATTTATAAGTGAACTTAATAATTCAATAACTGATAATTTAATAACTAAATTGCATCCCGTTGATTTACTTTCTTATTTAGAATTAAAATTTTATTTGCAAAACCAGCTTTTGAAAGATACTGATTTTATGTCAATGTGTCATTCAATTGAAGTTCGAGTTCCGTTTTTGGATCACAAGTTGGTTGAATATATGAGCAGCTTGACGCCGGAAATTAAATTAAAAAATAAAATTAATAAATCGCTTTTAGTTGAATCGGTTCGTGATTTATTGCCTGAAGAAATTTTCAGTCGTCAAAAAATGGGTTTTACTTTTCCTTTTGAAAAATGGCTTAAAGAAATAAAACCTTTTAGCGGCTATTGGTCTAGATTTTGGGCAAAAGAAGTTTTAAATAAATTTAATTAATGATTTTTAATATCTCATTTAATAAAAAATTACAGTTATTAGTGGTTGAATTATGGATTAAATGGCTTAATTTTTGGTTGATGATTTTTCAAAAAATTTTTTTTAAAAAATTAAAATCAGCGCCGAATAATATTTTGATTTATAAAATCGGCAATATTGGAGATATTGTCTGCGCTATTCCTGCTTTTATTGCCGTTAGGCGAGCATATCCAAGCGCGAAAATAACATTACTCACTTCTCCCGGGGAAAGAGGCGCTTTGGGGGCGAAAGAATTATTGGCTAATGTTATATATTTTGATGAATTGACAATTTATTATTCTGATAATTTAGATTCTTTTGAAAAAAAAATAAAATTTGCCAGAGATTTTAAGAAAAATAATTATGATTTATTTGTTCAACTTCCCGATGATTTGGTTAATTTTCGGACGCTTTTAAGAAATATGATTTTCGCCAAAATAATTGGAGTAAAATCGGCGTTTGGATTCAAAATTAGAACTGTTCAATTATTTAAAAAAAATCAGGTTGATTATTTGTCGCAAAAAACTGAGGTGGAGAGTCTATTAAGTTTATTGAGAAAAAATAATATTAACAGTGGAAAAATTGAATATGATTTCAATATTCCCGAATACCAAAAGCGCAAAGTTGAAATAATTTTGGAGAGAAAATGGGGCGAAGCCGGCAAGCAATGTCTTGTTGTCGCGATAAGCGCCGGCGGAAAACGTGAAACAAACCAATGGCCAAAAGAACGTTTTAAAGAAGTTGTCGAATATCTTTCCGATAAATATAATGCCAAAATTGTAATAGTAGGTGGCGTTGCTGATATTGCCCAAGCTAAATTAATAACACAAAATCTTAGAAGTGAGAATTATTTGATTGTGGCGGGTGAAATAGAAATTTTGGGAACAATCGAATTATTAAAACACTGTTCGTTTCTGATTTCTAATAGCACTGGCACTATTCATTTGGCGGCGGCCGTTAGATTGCCCGTCGTAGGTATTTATGGTATAAGAGATATTTTAGGCAGATGGTTGCCATATGGTTCTCATCATAAAATATTGTATCATAAGCTTATGAACTGCGATTATAAAAATGAAGATTGCATAAGAAAAAGCATTGAGGCTGTTTCTGTTAAAGAAGTAAAATTCGCTTGTGATCAAATTATTGCAGACATTAAATTTTATTAACATTAAATATGGATTATAGAGAAAAATTTTATATTAGATATGTTTCGGGTAATACAGAGCCCCTTTATGGAAAAATGACTATTGAAGATATAAAGAAGCAATTCGCGGTGTGGAATGCTTATTTTTTTAAATTTCTTCCTAAAAATAAACAAGCTTCAATTATAGAGCTGGGATGCGGCAATGGGGGGTTGGTATATTGGCTTCAAAATCTCGGCTATTCCAATGCAAGCGGAATAGATGTGAGTCCTGAACAGGTTGATTGCGCAAAAAAAATTGGTATAAAAAATATAAGCAATGGCAATCTTATGAATTTTATCAAAAATAAGGAAGATTTTTATGATGCAGTTTTTTTGCGCGATGTTTTGGAGCATTTTAAGAAAGATGAAATAATTGAAATTATGGATATGATTTACCGGTCTTTAAAAAAAGGAGGAAAATTAATTATTCAAACTCCCAATAGCGCTGGTATCTTTGGCGGTCGCTATAGATACCATGACTTTACACACGAATTAAGCTTTACGGAAAATAGCCTCAGGCAAATTATGTTAATAAGTAGCTTTTCTATTCTGGGATTTTATGAAACTATGCCTGTAATTTATGGTTTGAAGTCGTTTATTAGATCTATTTTATGGAAATTTTTAAGAATAATAATGCAATTTTTTATTTTGGTTGAAACAGGCGCTATTGAAAAAGTGCTTACTCAAAATATTATTGCCGTAGGATATAAAAAATAATGGCAGAAAAAATATTATTTGTCGGTGATTTAAATGAGTATGGAAGGTGTTTGCAGCGTTATAAAACTCTAATTGATTTAGGGCATATTCTTGAAGGAATTTCTACTGTGCCGGTTCCTTGGAGGCCTATTACTGATTCCGGCTTGATTGAAAAAATTACTTGGAAATTTAAAATGCCGATTGATATTGCCGGCGCTAACGGAAAAATAAAAGAAGTGTTAAAGAAAATAAAATATGATGTTGTTTGGATTGAGAAAGGCAATACCATAAGGCCGGGAACATTACGTTTTATCAAAAAGAATCAACCACAGGCGAAGTTAATTTCTGTTTCAGAAGACGATATGTATGCTAAGCATAATCATTCTTTATATTATGTCTATGGATTGAAATATTATGATATTGTTTTTACAACTAAAACTTATAATTTAACAGAATTAAAATCATTGGGAGCAAAAAAAACAGAGCTTTTTTTAGACGCTTATGATGAAAAACTTCATCGTCCATATGTTCTTTCGGAAGAAGAAAAAAAGCGTTTCAGCTGCGATGTAAGTTCTATTGGAGCATTTGAAGAAGATAGGGCTATGAAAATGCTGTATTTGGCCGAGCGGGGAATTAAAATAGTGATCTGGGGCAACAGTTGGAAATCTTGGGTGGGGAAACATTCTAATCTTATTGTTAAAAACGAGCATCTTTTTAAAGAAGATTATTCAAAAGCGATAAATGCCACTAAAATTAATTTATGTTTTTTGAGAAAAATAAATAGGGACGAAGTGACAAGTAGAAGCGTGGAAATTCCGGCTTGTGGCGGGTTTATGATTGCCGAAAAAACTAAAAGGCATCTGGAGTTTTTTAAAGAAAATAAAGAAGCTGTTTTTTTTGAAACCAACGAAGAGCTTTATGATTTGATTAAAAAATATTTAGCAGATGAGCCGGCAAGAAAAAAGATTGCTGAAGCCGGGCGGCAAAGAGTAATAAAAAGCGGATATAATCACAGGGTTCAGCTTAAAAAAATGTTGTCAATCATTTAAGTCGTTGATTTATGATTTCAGAAATTAAAACTTTTTTGAGAATAGTGGCAACGGTTAAGAATTGGCCCGTTGTTTCAGTAGCTTATTTTTTCCCGAAGAAAGAGTTTTTTGGGGCGTTTAGAAATGGAAATAAAATAAGAATTCTTCCCGGAAAATGGAAAGATTTTATTAATTATGTCAATTTTTTCAGAATTTTTCCTTTTGGAATAATTGAGGGAGAAAAAGTTAAAATAAAATACGGGATAAATGATTTAATTTTTAATTGCGGGAAAATGGGGCCGTGCGTTTTAAATGAAGTTTTTGGCGTAGAAATTTATAAAAAAGCCCTAGATGAATTTGATATAAAAAATAGGGTGGTTATTGATATTGGAGCGTCATTTGGAGATACGGCTGTTTATTTTTCGTTAAATGGCGCTAAAAAAGTTTTCGCTTTTGAACCGTTTCCAAGCGCCTATAAGTTGGCGGAAGAAAATATAAAACTCAATAATTTGCAAGATAAATGCCAAGTGATAAATGCCGCTGTTGGATGGGGAAGAGGCGCGTATATAGAAGATTTAAAATTTAAATATATATTTGAGCGGGATAAAAAAGAATATTATAATAATAAGCAAGTGCCGATTATGACGCTTCAAGATATTGTGGATAAATTCGGCGTAAAAAGCGCGGTTTTAAAAATAGATTGCGAGGGTCGGGAATATGATATAATTCTTAATTCTTCCAATGAGTTATTGAGAAAATTTTGTTATATAATAATTGAATATCATTATGGGTTTGAAAATTTAAGGGATAAACTTTTGGATGCCGGATTTTCAGTTAAGTGCGGTAAATCTGCAGAATTGTACGCCGACGATAGACAAAATGGGCTTAAGCAAATGCAGGTGGGTTATCTTTATGCTCGTAATATTATTTAATTGCCAAAGTAATTTTTATAATCATGCTAAAAAATGTAATAAAATATATTCTTACTTTCCCTCAAATCTTCTTTTTATGGCTAAGGGGAATTAAAATAGATGATTATGGAAGATACGTCACCTTTTTTAGATACCTTCCTTTTGCTTGGGTAGGAAAAAATAACATTGTCAGTTTTTTTTTCTGAGGGGAAGCTAATAAGAATGTATGTCGGAAATTGGCATCCCGCTATTTTGGCTGGAATATTCGGAATGAAAGAATATAAAACTTCGTTTCCTAATGTAAGGGGAAAAGTAATCGTAGATATAGGTGCGGCCATAGGAGATACGGCGGTATATTTTGGGATGAAAGGAGCAAAAAAAATATATGGGTATGAAATTGTAAAAGAGTGTTTTGATATTTCCCAGAGAAACATTGAATTAAATAATCTAAAAGAAATATGCCATATGGAGTTGTGTGGAATAGGGGAAAACGATTCTATTGAATTAACTCATCCCGCAATTACGAGCTTTATGTCTCCTGAGAATCTTAAGACATTTAAAGGAGTTAAAACAAAAAAAATCTTAGACATTGTCAAAGAGTATGATATTAAAGACGCAATATTGAAAATTGACACCGACGGATTTGAATATGAAATTTTGGAAACTACCAATAATGAAACTCTCAGGTACTTTGAAAGGATAGTTATTGAATATCATTATGGGGTAAAAAATCTAGAGATCAAACTTCAAGAAGCGGGATTTTCAACCTTGGCTACTGACCCTCATAAAGTATATGTTCATTATCATCCCGAGGGGCTACGAAATATGGAAGTAGGATATATAATCGCTGAAAGAATAGGCGCGAGAATCTCGTGATAATACAAATAGAACAGTAAAACAGTGTTAAATTTTGATATTTTTATATAAAACTGATAAAATGTTATTAAAGATATCAAAAATGGGCTTTTGGCGGGAATAAAGTAATTTATTATGTTAAAACCTTTAAAAATCAAAGAAGATGAGAGGGGGTTATTTACTGAAATTTTTAATATGGGCGAAGCGGGAGAGGTGCTTTATGCAACCATTAATTCGGGGAAATCACGAGGTAACCATTATCACAAAGAAAAAGAAGAGTTTTTTTGTGTTTTGGAAGGTAGCGCTAAATTTAAAATGCGTAATGTTAAAACTGGAGAAAAAAAAGAGTGCGAACTTTTCGGTGACAATCTCCAAATTTTAGAAATTCTTCCATGGTGGACCCATAGTGTTGAAAATATTGGTGATACAACCATCAAATTTTTAGAATACGGCAATAGGCCTTATAATGCGGTCTCTCCCGATTCTTTTTCAGAAATAGTTTAAATTTATGAATAAAATTCCTGTGTCAATGCCTTTCCTTGGTGAAGAGGAAAAGCAATTAGTAATAGAGGCCGTGTCGGCAGGCGAAATTTCTGGCACTTTTGGAAAATTTTTGCCAAAATTTGAGAACGAATTTTCTCAATACGTGGAATGCAAATATGGCATTGTAACATCTAACGGAACAACCGCTTTGCATCTTGCGCTCGCGACTCTTGGAATAAGCGTTGGGGATGAAGTACTAGTCGCAGCCTTTACTAATATGGCGACTTTTTTTACCGTTCATTATCAGAGTGCTATCCCAATTCCTATAGATATTGAATTTGATACTTGGAATATTAATCCGTCTCTTTTAGAAGAAAAAATTACTAAATATACTAAAGCTATTATAGTTGTCCATATTTACGGTCATCCGGCTGATATGGATCAAGTTTTAGAAATTGCGAAAAAGCACAATCTTTTTGTTATTGAAGATGCGGCTGAAGCGCATGGAGCCTTGTATAGAGGAAAGAAAGTTGGTTCATTAGGAGATATTGGTTGTTTTAGCTTTTATGCTAATAAAATTATTACAACTGGTGAAGGAGGCATGATAGTTACGAATAATAATAATTTGGCTGAAAGAGCTAGATCTCTTGGGTCTTTAGCGTATGGCGGAAAAGATAATCGATTTCGCCATATTGATGTTGGTTTTAATTATCGTTTATCTAATATTCAAGCTGCTTTAGGTTGTGCTCAGCTTCAAAAAATAGAACAAATAATTAGTTTAAAAAGAGATATTGCAAATTTTTACAACGATAATTTTTTAAATATTCCGGAATTGCAATTACCAGTAGAAAAGTCTTATGCTAAAAATGTTTACTGGATGTATCATCTCGTTTTAAGAGGCAAGGCGGAAAATAAACGAAAATTAATAATGTTAGAACTTAAAGAAAGAGGCATTGAAACAAGGGAGGCTTTTGTTCCTTATAATTTACAGCCAAAAGAAATAACAAAGGGACTTGTTGAAGAAGATATTTGTCCGGTGGCTAATTATGTCAGTAAAAACGGATTTTATTTGCCAAGCGGACCAATATTAAAAAAAGAACAATTGCAATATGTTGTTAATTCTTTAAAACAGATTATTAAGAAATTATAAAAAACATATCAATTGTTTTTTAATATGTAAGATAAATTTTTTCTCCTTTGCTGTTTATATAAAATGCGTTTTCTTTATCTTTAAAATGAAAAGCGCGCGCAAATCGTGTAATATCTTTTGCATTTTGCAGATCTTGCCGTGTGTAAAGTTTTGCTTTTGAGTGATTTTGAGGGGTTGCAGTATAATCTAAAGTCGCAATGCGATGAAACCATTTTTGGAACATTTCGAAAATCACATCTTCTGATTTATTATATATGCTTTCAGCGGTGTCATTTTCGAGAATTTGAATTTTTTTAATATCAATAATTGGTCCATGATCAATTTTGGAGTCAATTTCGTGGAGTGTCACGCCAGTTTCTTTTTCTCCATTAATAATAGCCCAATTAATAGTGCCTGATCCTCTGTATTCTGGAAGCAAACCGCCATGGAAATTAAAGCATTTTTTCCGGCCGGTGATGAATTCCGCTGAAATCAATTTGTCATAAAATATAGAGAAAAAAATATCGCAGTTATCCATATCTTCCGTAAATTCGGTTTCTTTGGATAAATTATTTTTAGCCCATTCTTTACAGCGTTTTCCAATTGGCGCGTTGTTGGTAATGTAAATTTTCATATTTTTATTTTTCTTCCAAATATTTTTTCTTCAGCTTTTCATAGCTTTGGTAAAATAAAAAAGATGGACCGTCTTTATAGGGGCCGGGGATATCGTCGGATACCTCAAATCCTAGTTTTTTATACACTTCCTTGAGATAGATTCTATCTGGCGTTGCAAGGCTGAATCCTGATATAGAATAATATGGCAGATTTTTCTGAATTTTTTTAATCATTTCTTTAATTAATTCTTTAGCGTATCCCTTATTATGCTTAAATGTTTTAATATGAAGAAGTTCAATATTTTCGCCCGTGCATTTACGCCACACAATAAAACCCTTGGCGGGCCAAAATATGTAGTGTATTCTAATAAAAGGAAGGATATATTTTTTTAAAAAATAAATTTTTTTCATTTTTGACTCAATGTTTAAGAAAATGCTATACTATTTATAATTGTAATGTTTTTTATGAATAATAATAGTAGGTTAAAAAAAGCTTTAATTACCGGTATAACCGGTCAAGATGGGTCTTATTTAGCAGAATTTTTGCTAGAAAAAGGATATGAAGTGCATGGGATTGTGCGTCGTGTGAGTACTTTTAATAGGCAAAGAATTGAGCATTTAATGAAAGATACTTACACTGATATTTACAAGGAGAAAAATTTTTTTATCCATTATGGCGATTTAACGGATTCTAGTTCTCTTCATCGGATTTTGCGCGATATCAAGCCGGACGAAATATATCATTTGGGAGCGCAAAGTCATGTTGGAATAAGCTTTGATATTCCGGAATTTACAGGCAATACCACGGGGCTTTCGACGACAAGATTACTTGAGGCTATTAGGCATGATAGTTTTGAGACGCGTTTTTATCAAGCATCAAGTTCTGAAATGTTTGGTTTGGTTCAAGAGACGCCCCAAAAAGAAACAACGCCATTTTATCCAAGAAGCCCATATGGAATCGCAAAAGTGTATGCTTATTGGATGGCGGTAAATTATCGTGAAAGCTATAATTTATTTGCTTGTAATGGTATTTTATTTAATCATGAATCGCCGAGACGTGGAGAAAATTTTGTTACTCGAAAAATCACCTCGGGCCTTGTAGGAACTAAGAAGGGGAAAAAGGAAGTGTTGTATTTAGGCAATCTTAACGCTAAAAGGGACTGGGGCTACGCAAAGGACTATATTGAAGGAATGTGGCTGATGCTTCAACAAGATAAGCCAGATGATTATATTTTGGCTACCGGTGAAACGCATACAGTTAGGGAATTTATTGAAGAAACATGTCGGGTGCTTGATATTGATTTAGTTTGGAAAGGAAAAGATTTAGATGAAATAGGAATTGATCGTAAAAGCGGTAAAATAATTATTAAGATTGACCAAAAATATTTTAGGCCCGCCGAAGTTGATGTTTTAATGGGCGATTATTCAAAAGCGAAAAACAAACTTGGTTGGGAGCCGAAAGTGAAATTTAAGGATCTTGTAAAAATAATGGTCGAAGGGGAACAAAACGGAGAAGTGACGCGATAATAAAAAACTGCCGAGTAAAACTCTTTAAACTTTAAGTCTTTTTAGGTAAATAAAATTTATGCTGAACAATATTCTTCTTAGTGTTTGTATTCCCACCTATAATCGCCCAGAGAAATTCAAACGTATGATGGAAG
>ERZ1292623.418-Hain-H51-01um-R1-418-length-46323-cov-17_pt1 | contig 46323 bp, 59 predicted proteins | sample MGYA00564398_ERZ1292623 | MGnify/ENA primary metagenome ERZ1292623 (study PRJEB36523, sample SAMEA6512633) | groundwater metagenome | collected 2019-01-07 | study: AquaDiva: Metagenomics assemblies of 32 groundwater samples
ACCGCGACCCCGACCACGACCCCGACCCCGACCGCGACCGCGACCACGACCGCGACCCTCCCCAGTACAATGTATTGATGTTTCCTATTGTGGCAATCATATTATTTCTGATCGGTTGGTAATTTGTGTTTCCAGATAAAGAAGTCTACGACCGTGTCCATGTTCAAGAACATTTCTCCCACGGGTTCGATCTCTGAATTACTCTGTACACCATCCTTGAGGAAGTTCATAAACCTTCCTGTATCTGCGACCCAGGAAGCAGTTTTGAGGTGTACGAATCTTCCTACGGTCTTTTTCACTTCTCCGATAGCGTGGTATGTCACCGTGCGGAAGAATACTTTTTCACCGACCAAGTCCTGGTAACTAGCGATTTCCTTGCCGCCTTCAAGCTCTACTTGCCCTTTGATCTTATCCCATGTTTCGTCTGATACTTCGATTGTTTTGCTCATAAATGTTTATTTAATTATTTTAACCTCCACATTCCGCCTACCCCATTCATACGCTAGGCTCTTCTCCGACATCCATACGTCGTAGTGATCGCAGCCATAGCGCCTATTCATCCTATCTTCTACCGTGTACTGCTTGCCTTGGATTTCGACCTTTGATCCAAACTTCAAGCAGTTATTGGCTATAGCTCCGTCATAGACTCTCTTGCCGGAAGCCATCGTGTAGGGGTCAGAATCGGTCTCTAGCGGATCAGAAGTGTATGCTGATACCTCGGCCCTCACATCCCCACTCTCCGCCCGTGGACTCCCTACCTGTTTTTCAGGCAAGGTTATAGGGTTGTACACCTCGATAATATGTCCACGGTTCACGAACGTTACAGTCACGGGGACCAGAACGCCGATGATTGCGAAGAGGAGAGATTTGAGGGCGAGCTTTTTAGCCCATCTCTTTTTATTCAGCTTCTTCATGTGTTCTTTACCGTGTAAGTGGGGGTTCTTTTTGACGCTAAGTTTACCGAGATTTGAAGCGGAGACGTTTACGGTTTTCTCTTTGCCTGATTCAAGGTTGGTTACAGTTAGTTTCATATTCTTATTATATTACTATTTACGAACGCTCGCAACTAATCTGTGGATAACTTTCATGGTTTCCTAGATAGTATCTTGATTAAAAATAACAGTGTCCTTTTCCTCCCTCGCATTTCTTTGCCCCACGATCATTCCAGTGTCCTTTCTCACATTGCCAGTCACCACGCTTTAGTCTATCGGAGTTTTCTAGTTTACTTGGCTCACAAATATACTGTATCGCCGAGCGCATAACGAGATCGCCTTGTACTTCGATAGTCCATCGGTCCTTTACACTAAGTGCTTGTTTGATACCCTCATATTCGCTTTCGGTTAGATAATACCTAGCCCCGCCGTTCAAGACCATAACCTTATTTGAAGTCGTTAATTCTTTTGTCATGATATTTTTGTTATAGCTGATTGTTGATTTCCTTTCTTTTGCCAGAACGCTACCAAAGAACCGAGTTTTTCCTCAAGCTGTAGGGGTGTGGTGATAGTCGGCGCGTACTCCATACCGTTTGACTGTACGAGTGACTTTATGACACCGGACACTTTTTCTAGCCCGTGTTTTTTAAGAAGTCTCTCGACGGCTTTCCTTTGAGTAGTGTTTTTATAAAGTCTCTCGTATGCTGGGTTGATAGGTTCAAAAAGTTTAATAATATCATTTACTCCCGCAACGCTTTGCGTTGCTATAGATGTTATATCTTCTTTCTTTTTATTCTCCCCATTCTTACCCTTCTTATCATTCTTGTATGTGGTTACTGGTTGGTTACTGGTTGGTTGTTTGTTGGTTACTGGTTGGTTATCTTGTCGGTTATCATACTGGTACATTTCCCAATTTATTATAGTGATTATTGAGTATTTGTTAGTAGTTTCGATGGTTATTCTGTTGGTTGATTTTAGGTAGTTAGTAGCTGTTCTCCACTGTTGGGGTGATATTTTGCGTAATTCCATAATCGCCTTGTTTCTGCCGGTAATAAATTGTCCCTTTTTTAGTGTAGTGTCGTCGCCGTTAAAAGGAAATTTATGATCTTCGTGGCTCGCTTTCATCAGACACCATGACCATACATACCAAATAGTGGGGCTTTCCCATACACTACTGTCCATAGATTTCCTATAGAACCTAACCCATCCTTGTTTTGTGTAGTCGTTCATAGAGTTCTTGGAGATTCGCCTCTAGGTAGGGATTATCTTTTTTCTCGTCTAGGATTTCTATTATCCGTGCTATTTCCTCTAAGCTCAAGTCAAAATTGCCATAACCGTAGATGTTGAAAAACTTAACCAAGATTTTTGCTCTTTCAATATATTTTTCCATAACATAAATACAAAACACCCACCCGATTGCGGCGAGTGGATGTTTCATACACTATAACACATCTACCGCAATTAGACGATACTGTACCTCTTAATTATACGCCCTCTATTTTAATGTGCAAGTGGATAACTCATCAACGCTTCTTTTTTCATTCTCTCTACTTCTTCGTTACTTGCTGGACGGTAGGTGATAGGGGGTTTCCATCCCATAATCCGGTAATCGTGCGCCCCAGAAATGAGATGGACACAACTCCTAGTCTCGATTTTGATTTTATACTTAGCTTCTGCATCCCTGACTCTTTTATGTTTGGACCAACTGATCGCTTCCAATTCCTTTGCACAGTGATATTCTCCATCGTTTAATAGTTGCTTAATTTTATCGGCGTGGGTCATATCTGATTCCACGCCTCCTGCCGTGCTACATCGAGGCGGCGTTTAATGCTTGATATTTGTTTTTCAATGAATTTGACTTGGATACGAAGTTTGGTTCTCTGTTTACCCTCCGGCGTAGCGTCCCATAGACGATCTGCCATTCTGTCGGATTTGGTTTCCTTTCTTAGTTCGAGCCAGCGATCAGCCATGAACACTTCGATATTTCCCAACTCCTCGGCTAGGGTTGAGTACCACGCGCTCAACTCAAGCTGTATCTCGGAGAGGCGAGATGGGTTAACGCCCCGCGACTCTTCGATAAGCGCTCGGATCCGGCTATCCCGTGAAGTCGGGGAACTCTGGTTCTCCTTGTTCGCTTTGTCCATCATTCGTAGTGCTATTTCCATTATTTCCATTTTTGATAAACTCCTCAAGACGTTGAATACGCATTTCAAGTAAGTCTATGCGACTCAAGCCTCGGAAGTTCAAATATTCTTTGCCTTCTCGAAAGACGGGTTCTACGACCACTTCAACCACATCTCCCTCTTTCCACCTCGCGTTATACGCGTTGAGGAAGCCGGAGAGCCACTTTTGACCGTACTCTTGGCACTGGATACCCATACGGGTATATGGGCCGTTCTTGCCAACGTAGGGCTTTCCTGTCTTATCTTTATCTTGGGTGGTTATTTTCGTTAGTTTTATCTTCATTGGTTTAGTGTTCGGTAGAGTGTAAGAGCAGCTTCAAAAGCTTTCGTATCGCCCTCAAGGTCATACCGATAGTGAGTTTCTACTTCATTAGTCTCTTTGGGGATGTTGATAACACAGGTCCCGTCAAACTTTTCTCCTGCTTCGGACATCATTTTGGCGTAGGCTGCACACTGGATGAAGGGCACGACATCCCAAAGTTTCTTCATGGTCTTTACGTCACCGACATACCGTTTACCGTCCTGTTCAAAGACCAGATCACACGTTCCGGCGGTCCACCATTCACGGGAATACATGCGCTTTTCGGATTCGAGGAATTTGATCTTGTTATTCTTAGCCCAGTCAATAAAGGACTGAACGCTGGGAGTATCCGATATTGAGTTTTCAGGTAAGTAGCCACCAAAATTCTCAATAGCTACCTTCACGAGTGTTTCTATATGTGCGTGTGTATCCGTCCCTTGATCTGCGGCTTTCTCTTTCTTCTTGCGGTGGGCGAATTTAGCCTCTTCAATAACACTTGGTTTGATTGCCCAATAGCCACCATCATCGCCAGGTATCGCAAACGCTACATTGGCTCTAATGTACTCATCCATCATGTTTGCCGCCCACTGTATGAGTGCTGGCTTGGCGATCACCCCGAGGACGGAAGTCACTCCCATGAGTGGCTTGCCGTCCAGAGTGTAGACATGTTTCTTTTCGTCAAAGGTGAAGTTATCCATGGAGGTGATTTGCTTTTTCTTGAGCTATATCGTCGTAGCCGTAGTCGTTACTCGTAGATTCTTCTTGAGCGTACTGATCCTCCATGCAGTATTCATGAGCATAGCCATAGACAGTATCAATGATTTTCCCTTGGTCATCTGCAAATGTGCATACAATACATTTCTGTGGATTGAGCATTTTGTAGATGATGTCTTCTTTCATCCAATCTTTTCCGGCATCGGTGTTACTCATAACTCCCATGCTGTTTGTTTTTGTTAGGTTCATAGTTTTGTTTGTCTGGATACTCCCTGCACCACCTTGTGAGTAATGCAGAGAATGTCAAGCACAAGGTTATTACGTTATCGACCTAGGTACATGATAGCATACGAGCGTTCGTAGTCAATAGAGTAGATAGGGGAGTTATCAACAGCGAAAAGGCGACCCATAAGGATCGCCCCGCTTTTATGTTCAGGCCAGTACGATACCGCTCGTAGTTATATCTGGCCTGCAACGTGTACGGCAGAGTCTATTACTAGATTACCACCGATAGTACCGCTATCCTGCGACGTTGACGCTTTACGGATAGGTTGCCATCACTTCGCGTCGGTAACGCTTCGATGGCCTTGTGAGGTAAGTATAGCATAAAACTGAAAGCAACAATAGGGGACAGGTGTGTTATAATTAACATAATGTATTGCGAAAAATGCCAAAAGAAACTTAGTCCAGGAAGAACAAAAGGTTTACGAAACTCTAAATTGAGATTTGATATTCTCGCGGCACAAGGTCACAAATGCAAAATTTGTAAGACTACAAAAAACCTAACAATAAACCACAAAATACCAGTATGTGTGGGTGGCAGTGATGATATATCAAATCTTGAGGTACTTTGCATGAATTGCAATATTCTTGAGTACAACAGGATTGTCAAAGAAGCACTCAAAGAATACTTTGATAAACGTTGATAACGACCAATCCCCTCCCCTACCGTGGACACCACCATTTGGTCATTTTAGTGGGAAAAGGGTATACCCCTTCGGTAGGGGATAGGGGAGAGTGAGGTGTTGATAAGTCGGCATTTGACACCAGTTGGCAACGGGTGTATGATGATTATGTAGTCAGGTCGAGCTACAGAGAACAAATAAATTAGACAAAAATAAAATGAAAGAACTATTAGAAAAATGGTATCACAAAAAAGTCAGTGTGTTTCTCGGCGGGTTGTCGGTGGAATGCGTGATCCTGGACATCAAAGAACGATGGGGTAAAAATCGGTTCCTGGTGTCTCCGGTGTGTGGTAAGGGTGAAGTGTGGGTAGAATTAAACTTAAACTAATGAAATACAAAATGCAATATACAAGTGGTGGGGGTACTGAATATGACGGTGGTATTTGGGAAATAAAAGAAACGCCCAAAACCATGACGTTCCAATGTATCGAAAAACCGTTCTATGATGGTACGTGCCCGCTAACTATGCGGATACGAAAGACAAAGGAACGTAGTCATTGCTTGCGAGATTGGGAAGACGGGACATATACGGTCTACCCGTTTCAGAGCGGTACTCCGCATTACTTTGAACCACTAACATGAAATACTACACGATCGGACAAATCTTCAAATTGGGTTTACTGAAAAACTACAAGGGAGAACCATATAAACAAAAAGCCACGATCTCACGGATTGTGAGTACACTACCCCATATCAAGCGTCCAACGCCGTTTGGTGTCTCCAAGGTTGTGAGCGAGAAGGTTATCGCTAAATACAACGACTCTCACATACTCTATGAGACGAAAAGGGACAAAAAGAATGTTGTAAAATTCTTAAAAAAAGCAGGGCAAATCAATCACTGATCTGTCCTGCTTCCCGGAGATAATCAACAACCGCCTGTTTGTCTTCTTCAGTTTCAACGTCAATGGGTTCTTCTATTGGTTTTTTTTCTTCTTCAGCCATACGATTTATATTAACATAAAATTGGTAATTATACAAGTTATTCCTCTGTATACGCCTTCTTCAGACTTAGGTAGACTTTGTACTCTTCGTCGCTCAATTCATCCACGAGGGCCTGTGCGTCTTCCATCTTTCCTTCGGCTTTCAGCTCTTGAGCACGTTTGAAGATCGGGAATACTTCATCTTTGAGACGATTTGTTGCTTTTGTTTTTTCTGAAGTTCTTATACTCTTGTAGATTTCATAATCCTCATCGGAAAGATTATCAATAAGTTGTTGCGCTTCGGCTTCCTTGCCTTCTGCTTTTAGTTCCTGGGCACGGTCGTAGACAGGGCGTATATTTTCTTTTAGCTTTGTTTTCGCATCGTCCAAGTCGCGGTCAAGTTTTAGACGCTCCTCGTGGCTTTTTAGAAATGTCTCTAGTTGCTCACTAGCCTGTTTTACTCGTACCGGAGAAAAAGCATTAAGTACGCGGTTGTCGGCCTTCAGGGGATTTCCTTCCGCGTCAGTACGGGCCGGTACTTTCTGGGAAAGGAAGGGGATGTTGAGCATAAGTTGTTGCATTTGCTTATCTATAAACCCCGCTTTGTTGTCTACTTTTCGCTGGCTTTCATCAAACAGGCGCGCAAACCATCCTCCTAAAGCGCGAAAAGGAATTACTTGTTGGGGATAGTTTGAAATGAGTTTGGAGATACTGGACTCCGCACCCTGCACCGCATCCAGTAGGTCGCCAAATGATTTTGCATACGATTGATCCGCAAGAAAACTTCCATACTTTGCCACACCACTCAATACTGCATCTGCCCAATCATCATCAGCCCCCTTGTTCTTTTGAACGTCACTTATGGCGGCGACCATAGCAATAGGGTACGCGAGAGGGGGAGGGAGTTTTTGGTACGAGTACCACTTATCTCCGATCTTAATTGAATAGGGTTGTCTCCCGGCGGCACGCCAAGCATCACGTTGCGTAGCGCTTGCGGGTTCCTCAAACGTAAGACGGTCAGAAGCTACCATCAATCCAGCCCCCGCAAAAATACTAGAGCCAATCATGGCCTTGGCCATTTGTGTTGTTTTGTCCGTATTCTTAACAAGCGTGGTAAAACCAAGCGGTGAGTATTCTATCCCTTGCTTAAAAATATTCATGGGAGTTCTCAAGAACGGAACAGTGAACTTTGCCACTGTGGAAACGATAGGATTTTTATTGTTGCGTAAGCTGGATACCATATTGGTAAACTGATCTATGGCATCTAAAATGACCCCTTGCCCCTCGGGAAAAAGCTCTTGACGAAACAAACGGTAGGCCGCTTTTTGTTCTGCTTTGATTGCAATGTTGCCAACCTTTACTCCTTTTGAAGCCTTTAGTCCCAGTGCGGCACCTTCCCCACCAGCCGTAAGGGCGGTAAAGAATTGGTCTGACGCTTCGAGAAGCCTCATGGGGAAATTCAACACTGAAGCCGCTTTTCCTTTAAGACCCCCAGTTGCTAGTGGGATATTTCGTACATCAAGATGGGCGATCATTCTTCTGCCAGCCATCACATCAGAAAATCGTCTAGTAGCCTCTTTGATATTAGAGAAGTATCCTTTTAAGTACGCTCCTGCTTCACCTGCAAAGTGTTTTCTCCCTGCGCCAGTAATGGTTGAGCCAAGGAAATCAAGCCCCCCAGCTATGGCCTTTTCAAGCGGAGCAAAGACTGTAGAGTTTATTGCATTTGAAAATGTATTGATGATATGCGTATTGGGACTGGAAAGCATTGAGTTGTAACGTAAAGCGTCAATCCATTCTCCTGCGGTGGGTTTAACAAACTTCCTGTAAAATTCCGAAGCCTGTTTGAAGTCATTGAAATCTACTCCCCTCGCGGCGTTATATACCTCTGTTACATTGTCAGTTTGTCGGACTACTGCCTCAAGGACCATCTGCATTGAGGTCGCTTCCTCGGCCTTGATAGAAAGCGACTGAAGTTTCCTGGCAATATCAGTCCCCATTGTCTTTACCGTCAGGAGATTTTCGATAAACTCTTGATTGACTTTCCCGGTTTCCGCGGCTTTGGCCAGTTGTTGTCGGGTTCGTAGCATAGCCGCTTCCCAGTTCAGCGTTTCTTCTTTGGAAATCGCACGCCTTAGTACGCGAGAACTACTTTCCGCTTCCTTGAGAACTTGTTGGTTAGAAAGTCTTGTACCTATCTTTGATTCGATCAGGGGCTTGACTTCATCAACGGTTTGATTTATAAGTGATTTAGCCTCATCACTGATCTTTAGATTGTCAACATTAACGCCGACGTTGGTTTGTAACGTCTTGGCATCAGAAATCAATGGTTTTAGTGAAGATTCTCTTATCGGCGGTTGCGATAGTCGGCCCTCTGGGATACGCGATAAAGTATTTTGACTCGCACCTTTCAAAGTGGAAGTGGTTGGTTTTAGGTCTGGCGTTACTTTGGATATTTGTTGGAGCTGGGTTGCTTTCTGAACTTTTCCAGCTCCCTCCGCCAGACTTGGAATAGCCTTCTCCATTTCTTTTTTCGCAACCTGTATACGTTTTAATATTTCTTCCCCTTGCGCTACCAGCGGTGCTTCCATACCCTCTGCTTTCGTGGTTGCGTAGCGTATATCCTTGAGCGTAATTTTGATGCCCGGCTGTTCTTTGACCAACCGTTCAAGCGTGTCGAGTGCTCCACGGTGCATTTTTATGAACTCGCTAAGGGGTATGTGCCGTCCTGTTTCCTTTGCCCTTTTTTGTACAAAATTCCACGCGGTATCAATCCTAGTCAGTGCGCCGTGAACCTCAACCTTTTTCCCGGCCGCTTCCGCCTGCTTTATTTTCCTTACCGCAGAATCATAATTTGCAAGCGTACCATCTAGGATAATTCCATCATGTCCACGTGATATGCGGGGAAGAATGAAGTCTGATTTTCCACTCCCACTACCACCAGCAGTAAATTTTACAACTGGACTTGGGTTTTCCTTGAGTTGTTTTGCGTATTCCGCTTTTGCCATTGCGGAGTATTTTTCATGGTTTACGGGATTGAAGTCATTATATTTTTTCTTGTACAGATCGGGGTCAATGATAACTGGTTTTCCTGCATTCTTCGTGCCAGCTTTAGTTGCCCCTTGAATTTTCTTGATACTCTCTAGTCCTTGTTCGATAACTTTAGCATCGCTTGTTTTAGCGAACTTTGTAGCATAGCTTGGGATTAGGTCTTCTGCTACTCCTATCTTTTTTAAGATTCCTCGAATAATTGTTTCGTCAGCTTCTTTTGCTAATGCTTTGACGACATTCTTTTCGGCTCCTCCGAAACCAGTGAGATCAAGGGCTGTCATTCCAGCAACGCCAGCAAACGCAAGGGGATTTGCTATTCCTTTTCCTAGCCCATATTTTTGTAAGGTAGACGATGCCTCATCTGTTCTGGTTGGAAGGTCTTTGAGTGATCCTTCACCAAATACTACCTTTTGAATTTTCCTTGGTAATCCTTCTGCCGTCTGTTCAGGGGAAGATATATTGATTGGTTGTTGGCCAGCTTTTTTGATAAGAGGATTGATTACTGTCAACCCAGCGGAAGCCACAGATCGAGCTGTGCCTTGAGCTATATCCCTGCCAAACCGAGCGAGGGGTGCTCCTTGGACGTTACCCGCCCTTACTGCTTCTATTGTTTCCCCGATGGATTGAACTTTTTGACTTGATGCTTCTGCTGTTTGTGGAGCACGAAATCCTACAAGCGGTTGATTTGTTCCTGGTTGAGTAACTGAAAATCTTGATTGCGGTTGTATGGTTTGTTTGAATTCCGATTGCTCATCTTCTTTTTTTACCCGTGATTTAGAAGAAAGCGAAACACCTGTTTTTGGGTCTTTGCGGTATCTCGAAGCCATGGGTCTTTTTTGACCTTTTTTTACGTCAGTTTCCTTGCGGTATTTGTCAGAAAATGCAGACATATTTATACAGCTCTTGCGCTGGTAGGTTTGTAGTTATCCGGCACCATGTCGTAGATCACATTTTCGTCGTATTCAGGGTAGAGAGTTCGTAATTGTGCGGTAGCATCTTCACGACTGTAGGTTCCTGCATATACTTTAGCGGCCAAGTCCTGTACATACTTTTCAAAAGCGGCATCGCGTTTATCCTGGTCAGCGGTTGATCCGCCTCCACCCCCACCCTCTGTTCCGTATTGGCGGGCCTTGTATGCCTGGTAGTCAAGATATGATCCTTTGTATCCTTGTGACCGTGCATATTCGTATTCCGTAATTGCCGCCGTCGTGGGTTTATCTTCTGATTCTAAAGGCGTAGTAAACCCAGGAAGTTTTTGATACGTCACTTCTCCCGTAAGAGGATTCTGGAAGTACATCGTGCCTGACTTCTCATCGAAGTAGAGTTTTTCCGGTGAGGTAGCCTGATAGAGCGATAGGGCATCCGTGATGGATTGCCTTCGTAGATCATAGGCTTTTTCGAGCATCTTTGCCTGTGCTTCACGATTGCCGGATAGGCGCTGAAGTTCGCGCTGAATAGCACTGATCTTTTGGTTGGCTTGTTTTTCAAGGAGTGCCTGTTGGCCAATAAGAAGTGGCATAGCGATAGACTGCCCCTCAATTTTATTCAGTCCCGCTTGGGCGGAACTCATCGTGTCATCGAGTTGTTTCTGTAGCGCTCCTTCTCGTTCGGTAGGCATGGAGGAGGCCATGATTCGACTTATTAGATCATCCGCCATTGTTAATCTACTCTCTAGCGCCTTGTACTCTGCATCGCGTTCTTGAGGAAGTTGACTGGTTACGACCGCACCTTGACCTGCGAGGTTTAGAGAAGTAGGCGATACACCACCAGTTCCCCCGGCCCCGCCATACGTCATAGCATTACCGATACCCTGTCCGAGAGAGTTTACGTCTATACCATACTGTTGGGGGTTAAACTCCACCATGTCGTATCCTACCCCCGTAGGACTGTAGTACGCCTTACCGTCTATTTGAAATACTTTAGCTCCTTGTGGTATTTGGCTTTGTTGGGTCTGTTGGGTCTGTGTTGTCTGTGGGAGTTGCGCTTGTCGTGCGACCTCTCGAAGATTACCAGCGTCGACAAATTCTGTCCCCGTGGGTTGGCCATAGGAATTGACCGTTCCGAGAGCTTGGCCTTCCAAAGTGGCGGCTGTTCCCATGATTCCCTGGTCGGGATTGCCGGAAAACTGACCATTGGTATACGTTTGCCCTGTGTCTTTGAGATAATCGGCGAAGTCCTGGTTCATAGTAACATCTCCCGTAGGCACGGCAGTTGTGGTAGGCAGTCCCAGTGCACTCAAGGTTCCTGAATTTCGTATAAACGCAGTTGAACCTCCACCGCTTACGTCTTGAGTACCATATCGAAGTACCTGATATCCCGTTTCTCCATTCGTTGGATCGTACACGGAAAGCTTCGTGGGGTCGAGTTCTGCGTACGATCCGCTTTTTGCAAGATAATCAAAAGCATTAGTCCCGGCAGGCAAATCACCAGTCCGTCCAGTAATGTCACTTTGGGAAATCTGCTGAAGAGTGTTTTGATCCCCAACCGTCCAGTAATTGTCTCCTATCTTAAAATACTTGAGCTGATTTGGGTTGATTGATTCTGCGTATGCCATGTTAGATGAGAGTTTCTATTATTTTTATTAAATCTTCGACCTTTGTTGCTTTTTTCAAATCGTCTTTCAGTTTCTCTATTGTTTGCTTGTAAGTGATTTTATCGGAAACATCTAATTCGAGGGTACCGTCGCGGATCATGGGAGTGTAACCTTCGGCAATCTTATCCAACTTTGCTTGTGTAACCTCAAGCCTGATTTGTTGCAGTTGAGTTTTGTTTGGTGTATCTGAATACATCTTCACTATACCCTCATAATTGTAGTAAAAATACTTTTTCATACTTGAAGTTGGATTAAGACACCAGCGATCCCAGCTGTCCCAGCCACGCCATCCGACCCTGATCCAGTACCTTTCGTTCCTCCTGCCCCAGCTGCCCCGCCAGCCGCCGTTAATGAACCGGAATTGGTAAAGGTTGAATAGACCAAAACAACTATGCCACCCGATCCTCCACCCCCACCACCACCGCCTCCACCCCCCAAACCTGCCGATCTGCCATTGCCTCCTGCGCCTCCTGCGCCTCCTGCAGTGGAAATAGTGCCTGTGTTGTTAATAGTTTTTGCAAAAATCACTACAATACCGCCTGTACTGCCCGATCCTCCACCCCCACCACCAGAACCACTACCAGCGGGGGCACCCGCTCCGCCGCCGCCGCCGCCGCCTGAACCAGCCGAAATTCCAAATTGAGTTATAGTGGGCTGTGTATCCACGAGAAAATACGCACTCTGGACGTTTCTGATCGAATTGAATACCGTACCAGTTTTGACACCAGCTACTCCTGCGATTCCCCCCGCCGAACCAGTCCCCGCACCGCCTGCGCCACCAGCGACACCGGCACTAGCTAGGGATTTCGCTTGACTACCACCATCATTACCAGCTTCAGCTACACCCGCATCTGCTTGTGCTCCGTCACCACCATCACTACCAGCTTTTCCTGCAGGCATGGAGCCACTGGCCACTGCTGCACCGCCCACGCCATTAGCTCCTCCTGCGTCAGTTGTCGGTGTCGCACCAGCCGTACCTGCAAGACCGATAGATCGTATTATTCCGTTGTTCGTTAAAATACCCTTAACAAAAACCCTGAATCCTGCGGTAGTCAGAACGCCACTGCTACCAATAGTTAAGTCGTCATAAAACATATCTGCAGCAAGAGTGGTGCTTCCAGAGATGGTTGTGTCGCCATCATTGCCGTCACCAAATTTATCCTGGAACGCGATAGAACTTCCCCCCACAATTACATCGGTGAACTCGGCACTCCCATCGGCGTTCAACTGCCAGCCAGCTTCGGAAGTCCTATAGTTTGGCGAATTAGCTACCCCTTCTTTCAGTGTAGAGCCGCCCGCATTTGGTACGAGGTTAAGCTCGGCTGGGATGGGTGGATCGAAATATGTTTGTTTGAATTCACTCATTCTATTAGATATTCACCTTTTATGATTATGGGAAGTCCGGGAGTTAAGAGTGCTGTTCCGTCCAATTTTAGCTCGAACATAAAATTGTTCTTTCCATATACTTCAACATTCGGATACCAGATATGCCGTTCACTTGCGGTGTAGTTGGTATTGTTGATGGTGGTTAGGGCTGTAGTCGAAGATCGGTCATCCATGTACAGAGTAGGAATGAGGGTCATATTCGCTCCTACCGCTTGAGCAAGAGGGATATGTACTTCGGTGATCTTAAAAGGTTCCCCTACGCGAAAGGTGTCACTGCGTAGAATTGACCGTCCATAGGTGGTGTTGGGTAGGTCTATGCCATAGGCCGACCCGTCAGACCATCCGGCGAACTGTTTAGGCGTGAGGAATCCTGAACTCTCGGCATAAAGTAGTGCCGTGACTCCTGTACCCGTCCCCGTGGTAGCCGTGGCCCGCATGATGTTAAAAAGGGAATTCTCAAAACCTCGCGCCTTTGAACCCATAGCCCACACGCATCCATAATCGTTGAGATGGTCAGCAAAGCCACCAAAGATGATTCTATTTATCTTGTGATCTACCGCTCCTGGGAAAGGAGGACAGCTATCCTGAAGAAAGCCAAGAGGAGTGACGGTGTACCCGCCAGCAAGCACGGAGATGCGCACACCAGTTCCATTGAGGTTTCCAGAGAATATATATATCACGCCATTCACGTTCAAAAGTGCAGAGATATATTCATCTGGCATGGGCATAAATCTCTGCCATGAAGCCGAGAGTGTGTCCCAAATTACCAGTCCCGATCTTCCACCAGCAAAGTTTCCAGCCACGTTGCCCTCAAAAACCGAGATAACCAGATCAGTTCCCAGAGACTCAATATCCGTAGGCCACCAACCATAGGGTAGGTCGAGTGCGTTATACGTCGAGCCGTCGTTGGTGTCGCCTTCCACGGTAGTCTTGGAGGTTTTGATAAAGTGAATAACTCCTTGATTTCCTACTACGTCCCCAAAGTACAATTTATTATCCGGCTCATGGACATGCATGGGGTGGTTAGGATAGGTGATTGCCGGACGCTGTGCTGTGGGATAGGTGGTGTTTACTAGAGCGGTCTTGGAAAGTGTGGAAGTCCAGTACACTTGATTGACTGTCCGTGCGCCGTTGAGCGGGCCGTGGCGGGTGATATCCGTATTCGTCGCATAGTACATATAGTTGTCGTAATAGGCGCTTCCATTCCCACTCGCCGCAGTTAGCGTCGTCCCGTAGGCCACGACCACCCCGGCTCCTGTCATGGAGTAGACTTTCCCCCCACTATCATATACATGCACCCATGCACGTTTCGGATTGGGAATGATCCACAAGGGCGGATTGGTGATCGTCGTTGAAGATACCTTTGTGGAGGGTACGGGAACAGGAAACCCTGAAGCTCTCGGGTCGCCCGATGTAGCCGGAAGGTCGGGGTCTAGGGCTAGTGAGTCCCCGAACTGTCCTTTCACGGCGAAATTCTGAAAGGCCGATTGTCCTCCCATGATACTTTCTATCTTGATGGTGAATTGTTTATCTCGTGCCATTATTTAGGTCTCATCATATTTAGACTAGGCTTACCTGTTCCCATAGCTTGTGGGCCTCCTGTGGCTCGGTTGACTACCTGTTGCGCCATACCGCCTCCTGGTGCTTGTTGAGGGTTTTGGGGATTCATCATAGGGTTCATCATGGGCTTAGGCATTTTCAGTTTGTCAGAGTCCTTCTTCCAGACTTTCAAAAATTCATCAAACATAGCCTCTCTGTTCATCATATCGGGATACATCGTCATAGCGCCCTGTTGGAAGTTCATTTCGAGAGCGCGATTGACCTCGTCCGTTTCCTTGATCGTACTGTCGGGGATAGATTCAATGTCGTACTGAAATTCTCGGATGTATTCGGGGGTTATATATATCTTCTCGGTATTTTGACCTTCGAGTTCAGTGCGTTCTTCCATTCTGCCAGCAAGTTTTGCTTGTAAAGATTCCTGATCCGGTACCAACTGGATGATCCGATTGCCTTCCTTGCCGTTGAGCATCTGTACGTTGCCAATCTTGAAGGCTCCAAACGCTTCGCTGAACTTCGCTTCGCCTTCATCACCCAGTACCTTTTCGATCTCATCGGGCATGGTCATGAACTGTAGGATATTTCCTGTCCGAAGCTTTGCTTTCCGCTTCCAGCCATGAAAGACAAATTGGAGGAAAAGACTGAAGGTACGGGCGGCGGCGGCGGAGGCCTCACGGACTTCGGTTGCAGTCCCTGCGCCTCCCGACTGACCTTGCTGTACGGAATCCACAGATGACTCCTGGATTGATTGGTGAAGCGTATTGAGCATATTGAAGTGTGCGGGGGCGGGCGGGGAGATATCCAGTTCCATGACATTTTTAATATCCGCTCCGATGTAGTTTACTTTGCCAGGAACTAGGTCTACATCGTCAATGTAGTCTTCGTCACCGGTAACCAGAGGCCGATGCACAGAAACGAATACTTGATCGAGCATCATGTTGTATAGCGCGTTGATTGCGTCCTGTTCGCCCAGGTACTTGTCGGGTGCGGCTTTTCCGTAGGGAAAGTCGGAAGCAAACGGCTCAAAAACTACCGAGAAGAAGGGGAGTTCTTTGTGGGAGAAGGGAATAGGACAGACTTTACCCTTACCCATAGGATTGACCCACACGCCGTTGGCAAGGATGACAAATTCATCGGACTCACGACTGTAATAGCGAATTACCTCAACAAGTTCAGATTCTCGTTCACGGATTTCTTCGGAGACGTAGCCGGAAAAGAAGGTCTCATCGGTCAAATCTCCTCCAGGAAGGACATATTTCGCTTCATCCCAGCCTGAAAACTCTTCCTTGAATTGGTTGATTCGCATAAGCTTGCGCCATACGCAGTCGGGCTGTTCGTCCATGTGACGGCTGGTAACAGTTCCAAAATAGAAGTCTTGAAGCCGAACTTCGCGCGTAAAGACACGTTTTTTGATTATCGTTTTTTCTTTGTATTTTAAGTCGTACAGATCGTACCCATCTTCTCCTGGTGTGAGTTCTTTGATGACACGTTTAGAGTCCTCATACCCCTCATAGCGGATAGCCGTTCCGTGGATGATCGCGTCAAGCATGGTGTAGAGAGCCATTTCGTCACCATTATCCTTGTTCTCTGACCAATCATACAGATCACGTAAAATCTGCTCACGCAGATAGTCTGACTCCTCTACACCACGGAATTTGACCTTGGGACGCTGTTGAGCTACTGCCGAGAGAATAGCTATGATCTTGTTCCTCGTTTCGGGCTTGAAAACTGACGCTTGCCAGCTTTCGAGGTTGGTTCGAGGAATGCCGTCGGAGTTCCAGCGTTTTTCACACACGTCAATATACTGGGTGAGCGTTCGATACGTTCCGTCGTGAGTTTTCCCGAACCATTTATAATTCAAATCTCTGTTGGTCCGCATTTCGGAGTAGCGTGACCAGACGTTCTTTATAACCTCTTGTTCTTTGAGGAACGGTTGGTAAAGTGGAGTCTGAAGATATTTCACCGAGTGTTCAGTTTCTACACCATTGATCTTGATTTTTTGTATTTCGTTTGACATATTACCAGGCTAGTTGAGGTCGTAGTTTACTTTGGGGAAGTTTGATTCGTTCTCCTTGTTCTCGGACAATCTTTTGGAGCGAACCCCCGACCCACTTTCGAGTTCGCGGTTCATATTGTCCTCGGTATTTTTGTTCGTAAATGGCTATCCGCTTATCATCCATTGGATATATAAATGAAGCGACGTACATATTGTACGCATCCACGTAGACCTGTTTGTACTGATCTGGCGCAAGCAGTTCATCGCTGGTCGCCGTGGCCCGTGGCTTCCATATTCCCGTGGAGGTCGTCTTTACTGTGTAGTTTGAAAAGTACACCAGTTTCATTTCCTTGGGGTTGTAAATCTTGAAATCGTTGATCCTGAAGCCCACCGCATCTGCTTGTCCGGCGGCGTAGTTGATAGTTACAAGGAGGTAGTCTATGGCCGTTTCGTCTACCGTTCCGGTCTCGGTCGCATCGGCCCACGCAAATTCCATAAGATTCCAGCGATCCTGAAAGAGTGGAGCGTTGGCGGGACGGGCGCGGGTGAGAGACCAATATGCTGAATCACTTGATCCCCAGCGAAACTCAATCGAGGAAACATACATCGAGGTATCATCAGTAATGTCGGGAAGATAGACCCAAAAGCGAATGATTCCAGTCTGACGGTACGCAGAGAGATCAACTGCTGTCATATCAGAGTTGTATACTGTAACCTTGTTATTCCCCGACTGTGAGACATCGGCATCAAATTTGACCGAGCCGCCGCCTTCGATATATTTCACGCTGTCGGTACCAACGTTCGTAGTATCAGAATTTGTGGTGTCGGCTGTCCACGTTCCGTTCGCATCGTGGTCTACTGCGGTATGAACCGCGGTACTAGAACCAATATCAGCCTGGTTAATCCGCATAACCTGCGCTCCTTCGCGTTGTTCGACACAATAGACCTTTTCCGTCCCCCCCTTGCCGTACGTCAGAGCAAACTCGTTAGGAGTGACAAAATCGAAGTCATCATCATGTTCCACGGAAAGTCGGACATCTTTGACTGCACGGAAATCGGGTGCACGAATCGAAGCCTCAAAATTTGTTGCGTTGTCAGAAATCACATAGTCCGACTGTCCATCCAAGAAATCAAAGCGCTGTACCCTTTGGGTAAAGCGGAACAGCGCTTGATTGTGAATGTCCTCAATCGCCAACGCGGCGGCCTCCAACGCTTTGGCTGAAGTCAATTCGTTGGTTTCTGTAGACCGTCTAAAGTAATCTCCCGCCGTCAAAATATTTGCGATTGTCGTTGCCATATTATTTGAATAATTTACTCGTAAACCCAGGTATAACTCCCAATGGTTTGTCTGCTGTTGCTCGACCCCACACGATCAATATCGCTCCTACGATCACCTGTAGCGCATCTATCACTTCTGCAATCTTACCCTCATCGAGAGGTAGGGTGATATCAAATGCCTTCAAGGTTACTAGAATCGCACCGATGATTGTTTTACTTGCCAGAAAGAATTTTGTGTTCATGTTTGTTATTTAGATATATATACTTTCCACAACTCACTTAACGGAACTGTCCCTTTTGGATAGGAATAGAGTTCTTCTTTACTGATCTCTTTTACTCCCGCGAACCCATCCCATATCTGTTCGACCACACCGTCGGCCATCATTTGGGGATTGAATACCCAATAGCGGTGTCCGTTCAAAAGGAACCAAATTGGTGTCTCACCTGTTGCTCTGACTAGTTGTATTTTATTCGTCATTTTTAGGTTTGTTACATCTACGGCTGTCCAAATGCTGTACAAATCTCCCTGTCCTTCAAAGAAGTACAGGTCTCGTCCAGTCCCGTAGGAGTTAGGTGTTTTTAAGTAACGTCTGCTATCTCGATATCCATATTCAGAAAAGTACACACAATGGCTGTTCCATCCCGACACAACGCCATCGTTAAGAAAAATCATGCGGGCTATAGTACCAAAATCCTGCGTGCTAACTGACGCAACTACTCTGTTCTTGAAGTAGTGAGCTTCTTTGGTTAGCTGATCCGTAAATGTGAATGGAGCTGTGACTTGGGCTTCAGTTCCCCAAGAAGGCACGGAAGTCTCTTTATTTACTCCATAATTAACCGTCCTCATCCCTCCATCGCGGATATATGATCCTATTCCTGGTTTTGCTATGGGGTTATATATAGACTTCGCTGAAAGTTCCGTTCTCTCCCCCGTGTCTCTTGCTTGAAGGATTTGCTTGTACAGCGACCAGGCTTGACCAACACAGCTAAATTGATTTTCTTGGTTCTTATACGGCATATCAGGCCAGTTATTTTTGATTGCCGAGTACCCCTCAAAAAATGATGGGATAGCCACATCAACACCGATCAATAAATCTTCGGCTTGGTAATCACGCTTGTCTTCCTTGTCCTTCAAGGCTCCCCCATTTTGAGGGAAAAATTCTTCTTGTTGCTTGATGATTTCTTCGTTGGTCATGTTATTTTAATTACTTGTTGATGAGCTGGTTGTTGCGGTGTCAGCTCAAGCACCGCGAGCTTGTCCTAGGGACATGCGCTCGGCGAAGGAACTTGGCGGAGGAGGAGACACGCGTCGCACGGCTTGAGAGCTTTCCCTTCACGAGCGGCTTGGAAGCACGTCTCGCAGAACTTGTCTCTCATCCGAGCAATCCAGTGTGGCCCCGATATCGCCATGCAATCAGGGCAACTGGCTGACGGAATCTTCGGGGGGATTCCGTTTGCTGTGTCTCCGTCCAGCATTGCGTCGCACGCCGGACAGAATATCGAAATGGCTCACCTCCTTGACTCTCCCCGTGCTGTTAAACACCCAGCACGATACAGCGCACCGCTTCACGTAGCTCGAGCCGCAGCTGGGACACGTCATCGCGTCCGCCGTCGCCAGAGGTGCATGCACCCCCAGCACTTGAGGATCAGAGCCTCCTTGAGTTTCAGGAGTACCCGTCCTCGATACTCCATGCAGACCGGACACCGATACTTAGTCAAAGAACACCTCCTCTCCTGGTTAATCACCAGCCTCTAGCGTCAAAGCCAGAGGCTGAAGATCACTTTTTTGTTAATTCTTTGACAGCTAGGATAAGACCGACAACTGATCCCAATGCTCCAACAATCCATAATAGGGCTTTCTTGCTCCACGTAAGTCCCTGAAAAGCCTGGTACACCGGTTCCATTCGTTTAATATGAATTTCCATGATGTCATTCATCCGCTTCATCTCTTTGCCGTTGTTGGCGTAAATCAAAAGATGCGTATCGAATTTATCCTTTAAGTCCTCAACTTGCTCATCACGAACTCGCGCATCCCTCACATACTCATGGAGTTCAGTGGAAACCTGCTTTACGCTATTTTCAATAATTTGTAGTTTTTCGTCTTCGGTCATGTCATTGGACAATAATTACTCTACGATCAAACTCTTGAACACGGGGAGGAGATTGTTCTCTGACAATCTCGGTTGGAGTAGGAGTCGGAATGGGGATTGGTTCCGGTTCACGTGAAGAACTAAAAAGAAAAAGAAAACCAACAACGATAATACCAACAGCGACTGCAATAATAGACTTCATGCTCACTTTTCCAGATGATCCAAGAAACACACGACTACGGGGAGCTTTTTGAACTGCGCCAATGGTCATGTATCCCGTACTTAATGCTCCTGGAAATACACCAGGCCATCCAGCTCCAATGATATTGTTACTGCCAGGTGCGAAATCACCGTTAGGAGCGTCTACGAATATAGGATCAACTGTTGCATCATTCACACCAGCCGTGATGTTGTTGAGCCCGGCCGTGCCGTTGCCGTTGTAGCAATTCCAGTTAAATATCATGTACGGCACTAGGGCGCTCGCGCGACTGAAGCCGTACCGACCGTTGCTGGCTGAGATGTTGTTGAAAGCGCGAGTAAACGTATTCCCATTCGTTCCTGAGGTGAACCCATCTGAAGACGCGCCAGTGTTGTTGTAGGCGGTGTTACCTAAGAAGGCGCCCACAGCCCCGATGCTAAACCCATGACCAGCGTTTGAGTCACTTATGTTGCCGATTACGACGCCACCACCGCCACCGGCAAGTATAAAGCCATCGGTCGTATTATCGTGCGAGTAGTTGTACTCTACATAAGAGGTCGAACTGGTGCCCGTCAGTGCGATGCCACGAGTCGTGTTGTTATTCGCTTCACAACCTATGATGATGCCTGTAATGTTACTCGAAGTGCCTATACCAAAAGCTCCAGCCAATGAACTTTTACAAAAAAGAGTAACAAATGTCGCAGAAGCCGTAAAGTTGTTTCCGGTCGCTCCGGTCAACCTAAAGTATGAAAAAGAATTGCCTGTTGCCGTCACGGAAATACAGTTAGCTCTCGTACTTTGCCCGTCGATGAGCGGGCGGGTCGCGCCGAGAGGGGCGTCGTTGTGCGTCGCGGCGTAGCCGAGCCAGCGGATCGGCGTCCCGTTCCCTCCGGCCACAGCGGCAGTGAGGGTTTCGTTATACGTGCCGTCTTTGACGTGAACGGTGTTGCCTGCGACGACCTCGGTTGCAACAGCTGTAAGCGTCGAGAGGCCGCCGCCGATGTTGAGTGTGACACCGACACCAGCAGTCAACCCTGTGGAACGATCCACTACTATCGTAGTGGAATTTGTGCGAGAGATAATTTCATACCAGTCAGCAACAATACCTCCCGATCCGCCCTGAACGTAGATGATGTTCCCAACGACATCTGTACCGAAGTTCGCCGTGGCGCTAGTGATAGTTGTGGTTCCAGCTGTAACTCCGTCAGTTACGGCATATTGAGCCGCATCCTGTTGCGACCAATCCGTACCCGAAGCTCCCGCCTTAAAGCCTCCGCCGTTTGTAGCTGTCCCTGTAGTTCGTATCTCCCATTCCACCGCCGCGTTTAGTGCCATATTAGTTTATTATTCAATAGGTTCATCGGGTATATCTTTTTGGTAATTGTTGCACTGTTCTAACTTCCAACTTTTATGCTTTCTCACATTCACCAAGTTACATTCAATAAACACCAAGTCTTCTCCAGTAATAGCCTCCGTGTTGGCGGTTTTTTGAGCGAAGTTGCACTCTCGTATCTCTGTCTTGTCAGGAATGACTACTTTGTGAAAGGAGTAGTTGCGCCAATTTGGACTATATTTAAGTGAACCTCGATTATAACTATCTGTATAATCTTCGGGCATGACTTTGGAGTTCACGGGAGCACACTTCCCATCCCAGTCTTTCAGCTCATTTGTTTCTATGTTTTTTTGTTTGATAGCCATGATATGTAATCTTATAAATAACCTTCGTAAGCAATTCATCATTCTACATTTCTACGATAATAAATTACTCCGGTGACTAAATACACCGTGTCGTTCCCATCGCCGACTCCAACGGGAACTCTAAATAACAAATGTGATTTCGCCGCTAGGGAACTATCACTGAAACTTGTGTTCTCATCACCAGAAACAGTTACGGTTTCATCGGGGGAAAATACGTCACTCCCCGTAACATTGATGCTCCCATAGGCGCGCTCCTGGAAGTTATAACTCATGGAAGCACCCGCACTGCCAGTCACGGTAACATCAGTCTGTACGACAGTTACGGCATAGTCTTTTGGTGCCTGCCAGATAGGTATAGACTCCGAAGCCCATGAACCATCGTCGTAGATGGTAAAAGTAAACTGTTGAATGTCGTCACCCACTACTCGCGCTGCCGTTCCATCATGCACTACTAGAGTTGTATCAGTGGTATCAAAATATGTTTGGCCTGTTTTCGTCAACGTCTTTGAGGCAGCGGCCGGGATACCAAGAAGCCCTGCAATATCAAGGTTTGAAGAAATTGAAGCTCTACCAGTTAGAGCCATATATCCAAAAAATACTAGATTAGCGCTCGCATCTCCTACAGTTATTTCGTCCGCTCCGTCGATACCAATATTGATTGAACCGGCAGTCCCAGCTTCCAAATTCAATGCTGAACCGACCGCCGTCCTGTTTCCATTTGCGTCAGCCGTATAAGCAGCGATATCAGTCCCATTAATAAGAATACCTTGTAACTCTGAAAAGTCGGTTATGTAGAGTCCATTACCAGTGGTATCATTACCACGAATCATCACATCCTTTGGAATAGTGCCAGCAGCTGAAAATCCGCCGATTTCTAAACTGTACGAGATAGAGGCATACCCGATTTCTGTCATATTTGTACCATCCCAATTCCAAGCGAACGCAGCAGAGGTAACGGTTATATTCGTATCGAGTACCAACGGATTAATAAAAGCTCCAAATCCGATCGAGTTGGAAGCGACAGCGGCACTATCGTCATCTCCGCAGAAGAAGCGCTTGGTGGTGGTATCCCAGCCGAGGGCTTGGGTATCTCCATCGCAATCAGCAAAAGAAGCACCCGTAGCACTATCGGTAAGATAGTATGCCGAAGCGGAAGCGAAACCGGAAACTTCAAAGTTAGATGAAATTGACGCGTTACCGCCAAACTTAAAGAATGAACCTCTATCAACACCAACAAAACGAATACTATTGCCAGTTCCCTCATCCGTGTATAGGACATCGTTCGTTTCAACGTCTATAACTTCCACATCGTTATTTTGCGATCCAGACAAAAATACTACACACCTAGTATTATCCTCACAGTATGTTGAACTTACCGCGTTCTCATCTCCAGTACTGGTAAACTTGAACCCGGCGGAAGCATTACCCACTAAACCACCTTGGAAAGTATTGCCATTTGCTCCCTGAACTCTGACAGCTTCTCCAGTTGAATCTGGACGGAGAGCAAAACCAAAGAAATGGTTTGAGTTGGCACCTCCAAAGGTAGCAATACAAACCTCGGAGGTATCACACAAAAGATCGTAGAAATCATTATCACCTGTATAACTACCAGTTCCATCAAGATTGAATCCTCTTCCTGGATTTGTGTTGTGGGAAAAACCACGGGATACCAAACTCTTGAAAAGCGAGTTTTTTACTCTTGAAAATTTTATACCACTCAAGCCACTACTACCACCTTCAACAATGATGTTTTCCATCCTGAATTTTCTTGTATCTCCCGATGTGTCTCCTATGGTAAGTGCATGGCCAGAACCAGAGTACGTAAATTTCACGCCACCCTTGCTCTCACCGATAATGGAAACACCAGGAGCCAATGAAGACGACATAGTCAAGCCCGTAGCACCCAAGGCGTAAACTCCATTTTTGATGTTTATACTCCCTGAAGCCGGAACATTAGTGAAAGCCGCCTGCACTACCGTCGTCGCGGATGTGCCTTTGGATATGGTTGTCGTTGTGTTGTTGTTATACGCGACAAAGTTAGATCCATCTTTGTACACCGTGATATCAAATGGTGATGATCGTGAAGCATAGGCCACGTTGTAGCCATACATCTGTAATCCACCCGTAGAGAAGTTCAATGAAAATCCAACTGAAGCTATTGTGACGTTGGTATCCAGCGTGAGGGGATTCACCAAGGCTCCAAAACCCAAGGAATCGGAAGCCACGCCACCAGTGTTTTGATCCGTACCGCAAGAAAAGCGTCCTTGAGTTGCGTCCCAGAGGAGTTTCGATGTTGCGGCAGTATCACAATCAGTCAGACCAGAACCTCTTAATCCATTATTGATGGAAACCGAAGCTGTCTCAAATGTAATAAGTGAAGCGTTGCCATCAAAAATCCCCATATAATCTGCACCCGCACGGTCACCTATCAAAACTCTGCCCAGTGATTGATTGGGACGCAACAATGTATCTCCCAATCCAGCAGATGTACTCGATTGAAAAACATTTACACCATTAGAAGTAAGAAAAATATCCCTGAAGTCAGATGTTAGATCGCCCGTTCGTGCATCAATTTTCAAGACACTGCTTCCGTAACATGTCGTGCAACCAATCTCGAAGATTTTTGAAATGGAGGCATTACGAATAGCAGTAAAATTCGTCAGTCCCCAGTTCCAATTAAAACCCGCACTAGCAATGATGACATTTTTATCGAGAGTCAGTTCATTGATAAACGCCCCAAAACCTAGAGAATCGGAAGCGACGGAACCTCCGCTTGCATCAGTTCCACACGTAAACCTGCCTGTGGTTACGTCCCAATTCAAAGTATCTCCTGCCGCGTCGCAATCACCGGAAAATGCAGAACCTTTGTAGGCTGAAGCCGAAGCATACGTCGTAAATTCACCTGTTGAGAACGAGGCGTTCGTACCTATAAGATTGCCCGTGAGCGTTCCGCCTGTTAAGAGCAGGTAGTTTGAAGCTGTGATGGTGTCAACCACTTCATTGTCTGCCCAGGGGTTCGCCGTGTTTACCCAATTACCCGTTATAGTTTCAGCTTGCGAGAGAGAAGCAGGGCCGTTCGCGCCATAATCGAGTTGCACAAAGACCTGTTGAGTTCCCGATGCACTCACCGCAAAGGCACCAGGATCAAACGAAAGCGAAGCTACGGAGACATCTTGAAACACACCACGTTCGGCAACTTCAATTCCTGTAATCCCACCCCCCGCTCCCCCTGAATTGTCATCATCACCGCAAGTAAATACACCAGCGTTCCATGCGAGCGTATCACCATCATCGGAACATTCATTCCCCGCTATACTAAACGCGCTACCCTGAAACAAAGAGGCGGAAGCATAGCCGGAAGTTTCAAACGGAACCGATCCAGAGGATAAAATAAATGTTCCCGTAGCGTTGGGGAACGTATACGTACGATCAGCAGATAGACCCGAATAGCTCAATATGGCATTCTTGGCTGATACTACATCAGAAGATTGTTGTAAGAAGAACGAACTACTAGCCTCTGAATATAAATATGAATAATAGTGCTGAACCACTGGGTCCATATCATTATTAAAGTAAATACCGGAATCAGTACCGTCTATTACTACATCTTTTTCAAAATTTGCCACACCTTCAACCTCAAAAAGTCCGGAAATAGACGCATGGTCAAAAGTTATGGAATATAATCCACCAGTGATTGTAAGGGTGGCATCCACAGTCATGGAGTTTACGAATTCATCGAAGTCGAGACTATTTGATGTCACGCTCCCTCCCGCATCAGCCGCGCAATCCCAATCATTCGCTCCTGTCTTTTTGAGGATTTGACCATTGGAGCACGTAGCTCCATCGGGAAGTAACTCACCGTCAAAGTCAAAGTTTCCTGAAGCATAAATGTGGTTTACATTATTTGTGGCCGAACCAAGGTCAACGCTAAAACTTGTAGACGGAACTAAGTCAGTGAGCCATTTCGTTTGTGCTCCTATTACCACGCGCGTAATACCCCCCGCGATTTCTTCTCCACTAGCGATCTCCGTGGGGCTTGGAGAGGGGACAACTTTGCCTTTATTGGCTGAGTTATATAAATACAAACCACCAAATAAGGTAATGGTTACGACAAGGAATATTATGAGTGGTTGTAGATATTTTCTCATTTTCTATAGGTAATTCTTAATACATCGCCTGATATTGGTATTGCCCCTGAATTGAACGTGATCGTTGTAATGGAAATCGTATAATCATTGCCCGATCCATAATTTTGTAATACTCCATTTTTGTAAAGCCAGATCACGGCAGTGGAAGTAGGTGCATTAGCAATCGTATAAGTCGCCAACCCATCGGTTCCATCAGTACCAGTAGGCGTACCGCTTGGGGTCTCGTTGCTTATCCATGTTCCCAACAGTGTCTCGGTTTGTACCCACGTAGTTTCAGCGGCAGTTATATCTCCCGTAAAGATCGGATTTGTTCGTATTCCTCGTATTCCTTGAGCTGACTCGGGCATGGTTAGGCGTTATATATCTTCGGAAATGGATCATTGGTTGTTTTTTCCCATATCTTTTTCAATCGTGTAGTCACCACTCGCAGGTCTTTCTTCTGTATCTCAAGATCGTCAATTCGATGCACGGCGACAACGTGGAGATTATCTGTTTCTCTTTTGGACTCTATGAGCCACGCCCGGTGAATCATCCTTTCGTTTTGGATTTTCTTTATCATCTCATTGAGTCGAGATTCTTCTTTTACGTTCTTTTCCCGTAGCTTCGATTCTTTATTCGCAAGACTTTTCAGTGTTCTGTTGACCCGTTCAACTTCAGCCCATCGAGAAGCGAGTTTGGTCGTCTCGCGCTTCAACACGTCTAGCTTTTTCTTTTCTTCTGTGAATGTTTTGAGTTCTTCTTTGAGATGATCCACCCTCGTTTCGAGTTTGGTAACGAAATCAGAAATTTTCTCAACATCTTTTTGTTTGGCTTCAGTGATGTTTTCAAGGTTCTCAATAGCTGTTTCGTGTCGAGATTCTTCAACAAGGTTTCTGTCTTTGAATTTTGCGAGTTCTTTTTCTCCATGTTGGATATGAGAAACAAGGGTCTCGAGAGCATCGGCCAAGACCCTGTATTCCTCATTTTTTCCATTCGTCAATTCAATGACGCGCCTTAATTCATCATTGAGAGAACCGAGTTGAAGTACCTTGTCTTGTATTCTTCGATCAGTCATTGGTCAGCCATTTATTGTCCACTGGTTATTGCCAATACGCTCAAAGTACCAAAGTTGGAAGCTACGCCTGTCTCGTGAAAAAGTATTCTGATTCTGTCCAGATCGGCTACGGGGATAGCCACGCGAAGTGAATACGCCGTAGCGGCCGATGCTCCCGTGAATACTCTCGTTGCTTGGTATTCCGTTATGGTCGTCGTAGATGCTTCTTCCGTTGCCTCCTGGTAGTACAATGTCCCATCGGGGCTGAATTGAACGGTCATGTTCAATATGTTATTGGTTTCTGCCGAACCCGTGGTGTAGCGAAGATAAAGCACCACCTGTTGCATCCCCTTTACAAAAAAGGTAAATGCGTTGTCCGTATTCGTTGCCGTGAGGGTAGCGGGGGAAAGGGCAATCGCTCCATCCTGTCCGATGGTTCCTCCGAAAATGTACCGAGAATGTACGCTGTAATATGTTCCTGCTATGGTAGTGGAATCGTCATGGCAATTCGAGATAAACAACTATCTAGAGAACTGTTTATCTCGTTTTCCCACAAACGAATGATTATGTATCCCTGTGATCGTAATGTTTCATTGACATATTTATCCCTTTCGACCGCTTTAGGTAAATTGTGCCAATAATCACCATCACAAAAGATAGCTATATTTGGTTTTATAAAGATGTCAGGCTGACCAAGGATTGGATAATGGGTTTCAAAATCTATACCATTATCCCTTAGTAACTTTTGAATCTTGATCTCTATGGATGTATCCTTAAATGGTGTTATCATGTACGGTCTTCTTTGATTCAGTGATTCTCTTGCTTTCCGCTTCCTTTCAGTATTTCCATCCCAACTTTGCAATGCACTAGTTTTCATTTTTTTCTTTACTTCTGCAGAAAGTTCTACTCCCAACCGAGACATAACTCCTTTTTTCCCTTTTTTATCTTGTATTTTTTCTACTATTCCAGGCATATAGACAGGATTATGGGCAAGAAAATATTGTCTAGTGAATTCTTTTTTCTTGTCAGATTTATTCCATTTTAGTAACCAATCTTTTTGCCCTTGTCTCCCTTTCTTCATATATGCCATGTTAGTTTGTTATCTGCACAATTAAGTTTATTAGTCCATCAAACGTATCGGCGTTTAGACCGCTCGACGAGGCGATCAAACCGATTCTGTCTCCAGCCACAAAGGTTATATTGTCTTCAAGGAACGTCTCATTGACACTTACGTCATCTAGCCCTCCATTAGTGGCGAATGTGCTTGCGCTTGGGAGTTTGCAGTATTTACCCGATTGTAGGGTAGCGTTTTTCTGGATCATAACCGATACCGTCCCCGAAGTGGGGATAGTCTGAAGATCAAAAGAACACCCCTTTATTCTTCCTGACTGATTCATCGTTACCGCGAATCCCGTTGATGCAGATGCCACCGTGAAAGCCGTAGCGCTCGTGGGGAGGAATTTGCCAAGTTCAAATCCACCCGATCCTGAAGCCGCTCCTATCCTCTCGGTATATATATTTACCGCACCGAACGTATAGGTGACATCAGTTGCCGTTGTAGAGGGTAGCGTTGAAAACCCACGGGTAGCGAATCCCGCTATTTCCTCCCGTTGGGTAATCCCCAGAGCAACGGAGATAATGATTATGATGGAAAGAATAGCTTTTTTCATTATTTCGAGGCATCGTCGCTCTCAAGGAGATTGATGAGCTGTTCCTTGGAAACGGTTATGCCTTTTTTACCAAGACCCTTTACTTCAATTTCTCGCTTCTTGAGTTCGTTGATGAGCGCTCCCCGGGGAAGTTCCCAATATTCTCCTTTCGCTGGTTCAGCATCCTTTGCTTTGGTTACCTTTTCCTTTAGAGTTTTAATTTCTTTCTTCTTCGCCTCAATGACTTCTTTCTCTCCTGCAATTTCTTCGTTGGATTTCGGTTCCAGGGTTCCTTCAGGACTGACCTTGATTTTGGCGGGTTCTTCTTTTTCGAGTTTACCTAGTCGGATTTCAAACTCTTCCGATGACAGCTCTTGTAAGAACCCATAGGTAGCGCGCAATCGTGCGGCTACGTCAACGGGAAAAGCCGCGCACTCACCGACAGCCAGCTTCCAAAAGTTGGAGCCATCGTACCAGTTTTTGATTGGTGCGCCTGATTCCGGGTTATAGAGATAAATTTTACTCATTTTTTAATTATTTAATATTGTCTTAACCTTTTTCCTAAGGGGGCTGTTTCCAGCCCCCTGGTTAGTTACTTAGAGGTCAGATACTTTCGTACCACTCGCGGCACCACCGAAGTTGTTAATAATTCCATCAACCTTTTGAGCCGTGATAGGCGCAGTAGCACAGTACGAGAAGAAGTTATCTCGAATTATACCGATTGCCGTAGTATAGATCGTAGCCGCACGGATCACGATACCAACCGTTGTTGAGGTTGTTCCGTTGTTTCCAAGAAATTCATTCTGTCGAATGGCATATCCTTTGCCCGTACCTACAGCACCAGTGTCGTCGAGGAAGATACCAATACCCGATGGGGTATCAATCGAAAACGTATTGTCTTCAATCTTGGCGTAGGGCATACCTTTTACGCCGATTTCAATTTGAGTTTTACCGAGATCGCGGAACGTACAGCGACGGACTACCAGACCCGTAACAGCGTTCGTACCGTCAGCCGCCCAGATTCCACAAACACCGTTCTGAAACGCTCCTACGGCCGTGGTGTCATTTCCGTTGAATACACAATCCTCAAACAGCACTCCACCTGTAATCGCTGAGGTATCGGCAAGCTTTACCAGATCGTACACACCTGCCGTTGCCTTAAACTCAACACCGATAAACCTAACACCACTGACATCAACTGTTACCAGGTTGGTAATAGCACCGCCAATCGTGACTGAAGGCGCTTGCGGAACTACAATAGCCGCACGGAAAGTCATTTGTGCCTTTGGAGCCAAGGCTGACGTAACCGTATATGTTCCTGGGTAAATGACTACCGTGTCACCACGTGTCGCTACCGCCGAGGTAATCGCTTGTCCAATAGTCGAATATGCTTCATCAGGCGCAAGACCTGAATTTCCATCTGCTCCATTTGTTCCGTCTACATACCAAATCTTACCAAATGCACTGTTGTCGTTGGCTGATCCCAGAAAGGCATCTGCCTGGATTTGGCCAAATCTACTAGGGGTTCCCATTATGTATTGGCATCAACGAGTTTCTTTAATTCTTTGAAAGTTCGTTGAGCGTTTAGTTTGATTTCTTTTGCCGAGAAATGCAGAATGATGTATCCGAGCTTTGCGAGCATATCGTTTTTCGATTTGTCCCTAGCCCTGCCTTGTGGAGTGTCGTGATGTGCGCCATCCACTTCAACAATCACCCTGCCGATTACGAAGTCACATTCTCGGCCTTCTATGACTTCTCTGAATTTGAATGGAATGCGATTTCTTGTGAGAAAATCCGCAACCACCCGCTCCGGCTTCGTACTATATCGTTTGAGAATGTGCATAGCCTTGCGGCGGGGGTCTTGTCTCGTACCCGACCCCCAAAGGCTGACTATAACGAGAATCTTTATTTAGCCACTATACGAGCTTGCGTCTCCCTTGCTTCCATAGGTTCCCAACCAATGAGAGTGTCCCGCAGAGAGGCGTACATCAACCTTAAACTTCATACCGCCAGTTTCAGACTTCTCGCTGGTAAGTTGAGGAGCCAAGCGATCAATGAGCAAAAGCTTGCTCATGTTCTCGGCAACCAACTGCCATTGAGTTGTTGAACCAGTAGCACCGCCCGCGCGTCCTGTCACTGAAGACAAAAGATGCGTAGCAAGAACATCGTATGCACCATCTTTGTAGATGTTGATATCGTTGTTTGAGGTGTTAGATCGAAGCATGGATTGAGTGACAATTTTCATTGTCTTCTCAACATCCGTCGAGCCTACAATGCAGATTCTCCCAAGGTCTCGGATGGGCGTACCGTCGTCAAGAAGCTGTTTCTTGAGAGCGATCAATCCGGTTTCAAAGTTCGCTTCGTTGAAAGGAATCGAAGTAGAAGAAGCGTTGGACTGCGTAGCTCCACCGTCACCACGAGTGTGAACAGTAGAGAACAGTGCCAAGCCATCTCCATACCGAGTCAAATCAACGCCATTGACAGTTGCGGTTGTACCGAAACCACCATTGAACACTTGAAATACGGAAGACTGTCTCCAGAAATCAGCCGCCTTGCGAAGCTGTTTGAGTTCGTCCCAGACTGAATCAAAGTCACGATCTTGCAACTGTTCCATCGAAACCTCCAGCCCACGGCTGTAGGTAGAATGGATGTAGTTGGTATCGTATGTCTTATATCTACGTGAGTAGTCATAAGCACCTGATTCGGTTCTCTTTTGGAGAACACCGGGGCCACTCAAACCGCTAACGTTGTACTGTGCTCCATCGTCGGATCGAACCTTGAAAAACGAAGGGATCGTAACCTGCGCTAATTCGCCTTGCTCGTCAAAGACTTCGCTAGCTTTCGCTGCGACACCCTTGATAAGTAGGCCTGCTTGTCCTTTTAGATCAGGCATAGGTTATGCGGCCGCAGTATCAGCGATCATGAATGACCGATTCAGAGAAACCAACACATTGTTGGTATCCTGGGGGTCAATTCCATGTGAGACAAACTGTCCATTGCCCGTTGTAGGGGCTTTGGCGCTTGCTTCATCGAGTTGATGGTTCGCGTTGCCAGAGTCGAGGTTGAAGTAGTAGAACGCGCGGTTGCTACCTGTGGTAGTACCGATCGTGTCATCTAGGTCAGCCGAGTAGACTGAAAACGGACTGATATCAACGATTGCTGAAATTTGCAGACCAGTTTCGTTATTTGCGGGGGTTCGATACGCGTCAATGAAAGCACCAGAACAGCCGTCCGAGGACGGAGAAACACCATTTTTGGTGATAATAGCTTGAATGACTCCAATAATGTGGTAGTGGGAGGTATCGGCGGTGATGACTTCACCGAGATCACCCGCATCTACCGCACCAGTTCCGCCCGCGACAACATCACCAACTTGGAAGTCAGTGGAAGCGTCGAGAACGACTTTCTTGAGGATTCTGCCAGATTCACCAATAAGGTTATATCTGTACTTGAATGCCATATATTGCGTATCTACAGCACTTCCGTCTCTTTCATGTAGCGGGGATTTTTAAGTCCCAGCTCCTTGGCTATCCTCGCCTCATCGTCAGAGAGTTCGACCTCTTTAGTCACTGCGTCTTGAGGGGGAGTTGCAGACGGTTTAGCGGCTGTAGCGGAAGCGATGCGTGCGTTGATGCTGTCAAGAGCCATTTTTTTAGCTTTGAGAGTTTCATTACTGGCTTTTAGAGCTTCTTCGTTAGATTTGAGAACGGCCTTGCGGAGTTTTTCATTCTCCTCAACGATGGGCTGGATACGGGTGTTTACCCTGTTATCCACTTCAGCCAACAGAGCTTCTGTGTCAATGGCGGGCTGTTGTTCCTCACCCTCGACACCCCTACGTTCTTGTCTCTTGCGAACTATAGTCTCTTTCAAAGATTCAACAGTTCCCTCCAAACCACTAACTTGCTCTTCGCGCTCACTAATTTCTCTCTCAAGCTCGGCCTTTCGTGCCTCAAGCTTCACCTCTTCCTCGGATTTCTCCGTCGTAACTTCTTCGCTGATCGGGGAACTATCAGCAGGATGTACGATCTCCTTGTTTTCCCCTTGGATGGCTTCATCAGCCATAAAATTGAGTTTGGTTCTCTGTTCTCCTCGTGCCGTTAGGCCAATCGCCGGAGTGCGCGAACACCAAACGATTATATAAAGAACTTATTTCTTCCTCTTTTTTGCTCGCTTCTTCATGAATCGTGCCTTCGGGTTTGCGTGTGAATATGCCATAGCATTCGGCGAAGGCATACCTTTGCGTTTCTTTTTCATGTAAATCTTGAATAATACTTACTTTTTTGTTTCCGCCCCATTCGACCAATGGAAGCTGTCGTTTTCTTTTTTATTGTCCTTTCATACATTCGTGGATGCCTCACGTGCATCTCTTCGTGAACTATGGAATCAAGCACCTCACCACTGCCTTTCTTCTTTGATTTCTTCTTATTGATCCGCATCACGATAGAACCGTCATTTTTGAAGTCTGTATCTCCAAAATAGCGCATCTTGTTATCTACTTTACGTTTGATTTTCATTTTCTAGCATCCAGTCAGAACAGCAGAGCTTATTCAAAAATGTGTGTCTCGTGTCTGACTGGATGTCAAAAAACAAAAGAGGCCACCCAACGCTCACATACATGAGAATTGGCTGACCTCTTGATCTAGCGCTTTACACGCGTCTTATTGGTAGAGCCTTGCTTTATTCAATTTTGCTTCCATTATACACCCCAGCAATAGGTTTGTCAACAGACGAATCAGTAATCACTGTCACATAATTATTTCTACCAACTTCCGCCTTCATTAACAACCCGTGTTTGAAATTAAACACTAACGAAATCTGACCGGTATACGCCGGACTGACCGGTAGTTCGCAACGATATATCTCATTCTCAAACTGGAGCTTGATTGTCTGCATGTTCCTTTAGTTTAAGAGCCGCACGACGAGCCTTTAAGATGATACTCGAATAGGTATAGAATTGTGCATTGAATCGCAATGCCTGTGTTTGACGTTCAGTTCTCACCGCCGTAGTCATAGCATGATTAGCACCCTCGGCATACTTACGCATCAAAGCTACCCACTCTTTGTCGTTGTAAAGGCGAGCCAGAACATTCTCCTCCTCACCCTTTGAGAGAATACCAAATACTCCTTCTTCCGGTGACAAATCAATCCCCGTTTGGAGTAGCAGATTATTCAGCGACCACTCCTGGAACCTTATCCTCCACTTTGTCAGTAACCGCCACATCCTCCCAAGTTTTTGCGTTGACATATCCTATTGGAGTAGCATTCTTCGTCTCAATGCGCCGGATAAAGTCTTTTTGACTTTCTCCTGGATTGGGACGAAATACCGCTAGTTTATCGGATACTTGCTTTAGTTCGACCTTTTTACGCTGGCTTAGTACGCCTTCGCGTTGCTTTTGAATCTCCGGTGATACCTCATAGCCATAAAGACTGGGGTCATTCGGCATAACCGGCTTCATCAGCGAACTACGCTTTGTAGTGACAACCTCAATCCCCCTACCAACAGCCATACCAGCCCAAAACGCGAGACAATGCGTTTCGTCAAGCCAATTATGTTTATACTTCATCGGATCGCCTAGATCGTTAAAGTATCGTAGGTCTATTCCATAGCACTCGATACGCTCATATCCTTCCATAATCGCCAGAGCAAACATATACGACATAGAGTTCATAAAGTATTTATTCGGCTTGAAGTATTCGAGAATCTTAGCAATGGGGTATTCAACGGTGTTTTCTACATCGGGCCACGTCTTAGCCACGTAGATGGGACACTTAGCGCCTCGCATTTCTCCTGCTATGTCTATAGGGTTGGCAAAGGAATGGTTCTTGGCGACAATCCATTCACGATCATCCATTACGAATGCTCGGTCGAGTTTCCATTGTCGCCAGGTGTATTGTATCCCAAACGTATCTTTTTCTGTTTCTACTCGTGGTGCCTCCGCACAGCTTGGCCCAATAGCAATAAATCGCACTACAGAATTTTTCTTCATGGTTTTATTTCGTCAAAGTACCCGTTCTTAAGTAGATTTTGGTAAGCTGTATCTTTGTTCACAAAGTCACTCAAGTCATTTTGAAGTGGAACGGCGTTGCGCTTAAATACTGTATACTCTTTGGTATCTTCGACCAGCTCCAAGTAGTGTCCCAGATGTCTTCGGTACACCATAACCATAAGCTTTCGATGGTCTATGTACACTATCGTTCCCTCTTTCATGCGAGGAAGAAGATAGATCACATCTGCCCCCGGAAGATCAGCTAGACACTTCCATATCTCACCTGTCTTTGGGTTCATCTTCTCCGTCATAATCGGTCCCGGACCGTCAACGAAGATAAAGTCTGGATTGCGCCAGTCGTAGTCATCATACGCTAGCCAGTGTTGAAAAGGATTTACCTCGTAGATGGGGTTTGTTACACCTGCGTTAGCCTTACGAAAATAGATTTGTTCCTGCATCTTTTCACCTATCAATATTTTAGCGGTGTCTATGCACTTCTGGCTCTGCTCTACGGTGTAGATCGAGGCTTCGGGACAGGTAAACGCCATGATCTCGGTTGAACAGCCAATACCCGTGCCTAGTTCCAAGATATGCTTGGGGTTGTATTTCTTGAGATTCTCGTGGAGCTTGACCGCTTCCTCGACCTTTGTTATCCATGCACCATGGTTGTTGTTGTAGAACTTGAGCCAAATAGACTCAATGATATGATTCTGCCCTAGTTGGTAGCTCCCTACGTCTATATTTGAATTGATGTTACTCATAAATAATATGGATTATCTTTTCTCTCTTTTACGGGATTTCCTTCCAGTGTCAACGGTCTACGCTTGGCTTCGCGAGACTTGTAGACCTGATACGCCCCTGCGAGCGCCATCACTAGATCATCGTGCGCGCCTTGCCTAGCTTCGTACTTGCCCTGTTCGTTTCTGACGAACGAGAAACATTCGTCTAGCGTTCTCTTACTGAATATCTTAATCACATGCAGTCTAATCGCTTCCCCAAGATCGGTAATCATCAAATCCCTCGTCTGGTTATTCGTAATCCAGCCGTAATCATCCTGCCCCTCCATCTTAAAGATTCGCTTGCGTGGGTAGATTTCTTCTAGTTTAGCTAGCGTAGCCAGTCCTGATCCATTCCTCTCGACTCCTACTCTCGCTGTGTTATACCGTACACCGACCTTGTACAGTTCTTCAGCAGTCTTGAACGGATCACTCCTATACCTGTATTCAGCTACTTGTTCACAGGTTGAGTTTTCGATTACATGAATAGCGGAATAGTCGGGGTCTTTCTCTTGAGCTTCTTTACCTTCTGAAGGATCACAGAATACTGAATACTCATTGCCAGGTTCGGGGTGTTTCCACACATGCCACATACCTACGGGATCGGGTACAAAGTCTATCTCCTCACCCCGATTCAAGAATGTCCCTATCGTAGGTTCCTTGAGCTTATATAAATCAAGCGCCTTAGCATCAAACGCACCTGAACCGGAGAAGATAAACGCTTCACGGTCGTTGATCGGATACTCCTGCTTAAAAAGATCAATCGTTTGAAACTCTCTGATCTTCTCTCGTCTCCATGCTATCTGCTCGATATCCAGTCCGTATATATCCATGAGGTGCTGTTCTTCTTCGGTAGGGCTGATCTGTAATCCCTTGATACGATATTGAGGATCAAAGTACCACGGGATAAAGAGCGGATAGAACTTTGACTCTCCCGTCTTAGCTCGTTCCCATTCGGTCTGAAACCAATCTCCTAGTCCATTTGCCGTAGATTCAGCTATCACTTCACCGGATGCCGGTACGGCCTGTAATAACCCATTGATGATTGACTGATCCTGATAGTACGCAACCTCGGTCATGTGGAGATTGTGAATTGTATCACCTCGACCGAAGGCTCTCGATCCTGCCGTACCGATATAGTACCAGCTATTCGTTTTGGGAAAGCGTAACTCTCGCTGGCTCTCGGCTGATAGAGTAGGTTTGACTTTAGCGTTATTCACGTAGAACTCTGCTTTAGAGAATAGCCGCTTGGTAGCCTCGCCCTCGTGAGACAGGAGTACACAGTTTGTATTATTTAATGCTACGCAATCAGCCACCCAGTCCGCAATGATCTTTGAACTCACACCCAACTGTCGGGCTTTTAAGACAAGTATCCATACGGGCTTGCCTTCAGCTTCTAGCTTGGCCCGTACCTCATCGAGTAGGTTCTGTGCTTTATTTTGAATGAACTCAACAATATCTTTGTCTTTGGTTTGGATACGGAAGTAAGATTCTATTATTTCACGTCTGGTCATTTCTTTTTAGGTGCTGGACTGGTAAAAACAAACCGATTGCATTTGGTACACATCTTGAAACTTCTATTCTTCTGCGTAGCATCCATTCCCTTATGCCAAAGATGCCAGCACGTTAGTTGCTTAATTCTCTGTTTTAGGTTTGCGTAGTTCATCGGTGAGGTCAACTTCAACTTTTAACTTGTCACTTGCTCTACCCTGCACTCTGTTATATTCACGAATAGCTCCTAACTTATTGCTCATATCTTTGTCTTGCCTAACAATTCCAGCGAGTTCCGAATCCACCTCCTCATCAGTCAAATGGCTCAATTTCCATAAACGCTTTAATTCATTGATTATTTTAGGTTTCCTTAACATGCGCCATCCTTCCACGCCTGCAGTGTCAAGAGTTGGATTTTTATCCGGGTATGCTTGAACGTAAGATTGCGTGGCATTTCCTCGCGTCCCGACAACACTGGTAGCGTAGTATTCACAAAATAGCTTTTCGTTGATTTTGAGTATTTCGCTCATTGTATTATCGGCAATCCTTTATCAATTCTGATTCCCTTAGCTTGTAACATGGTGTTCTTTACAAAGTTCGATATGACGTAGGCGAATTGTTCTTCTTGCTGTTGGTTTGTCAGTTGCGGGAGTTCGATCACTGCCGAGTAGAGTTGACCGTTAATGACGGTATCGAGATACAGATTTCCTTCCTTGAATTGGACGGTAGGTTGTATCATTAGCTTGATTTTATCACGTTTTTTATCACTTCGCAAATCTTTTGACTCGTATTTTCTTGATAGTATGTCATATCTTGTGGATATCTTTTATGGGCTAGTTGAGCGGTGATTGCCTTGATAATTTGATCCTTTTTACACTCGCAATTCATCACATTATTTGGCTTTAATCTGTTTTGCTGTCGCCAACCTACATTCACCACGGGAGTTCCGAGTATACTTGCCTCTTTCATCCCGGCGCTACTGTTACCGACCAAACAGTCCGCATTTTTTAGCATCCTTATAAACTTATCAGGCTGATAGACTTCTTGATAATTTCCATTTCCATAGTCTCGATTTCCTCTTACTCCCACGATGCCATAGCCATGAAATTCTTTAAGTGCATCAGCAAGTTCTCGTTCATCCTCACCTGGTACGTTATGCCACAGAACAAGAATATAGGGATATGAACTGGGACTATCACCATCAACTGATAATGCATATTCCACGTCAAGAGAACCTACGTCATACACATTTTGAAATCCCATCCCGAAGAGTCTGACTGCCGAGTCGCTATTGGTGGCAAAGTGGTAGTCCGATAGGTGACTGATAGCGTAGCGTACCTTGTTATCTACCACTCCACTCAAATCCCCTGCCTCGATTTGGGCTATCTTAAACCCTGCATAGGCTGACAGCATAGCCACGGGAAGTAGCTCGAATCTGTCCCCCCGGATCAGAACCAAATCGGGCTTGATTTCTAAAGCCTTCTTAAACTTTGTGGCTATATCCACTGCTATATCGGTCATGGGAAGGTTTTTCTCGCTGTATGTCGCTATGTGTACGTCGAAATCTTCCTTCAACAAATCAAGAAGATGTTGATTTCTCGCTAAATGATTTCTATTGGTGGCTGGGAATAGGATTTTCATGGCAGTATTTTATTCCATCCTCTCCCGAAGATTAAACCAGAAATATTCATTTTACTTTTTTGCTCCTCCGTCATTTTCAACCCCTTATTCCAAGGTATTCGACCCTTGCCTCCCTTGGATATATTATTTCTCCATTCTTCGTTGAAATCATACTGAAAATGACATTGCTTGCACAACATCTTCCAATCACTTCGGTCTAATAAATATCTCCTCGATAAATTTGCCCATTCGTATGTTGTACTCTCTCCTTTGCAATTTTCATTTTCACACTTATCTGCTCTTCCATAGAACCTTTTCATTCGCCAATGGATGCCACTATAGCCAATGTTATCACCTTTCCATGGAGCAGTTTTCTCCGCAGTTTTTGTCCTTTGCCAAACATCACGACAAACCATAGAACAAAATCTACCCAATCCTCTTTTTAGGTGATATGGTTTTGCATTAAATTCTATTCTACATATTTCACATTGTGTGGTCATATCTGAAGTTTTTATGAAGTATTATTTCTTCCTCCTGGATTATTTTATCGAGCTTACCTCTAACAGTTTCTGCCCATTTGATTTTTTTTACCATTTCAGCAAATTCTTCTGGGAGTAAGGACATATGATGGTCTGGGCCATATGCGCTACGATCCAATGTTAGGTGCTTTTCTATAAGCTCACAACCAGCAAAAATAGCCCACGCTGGAGATTCCGTTGAAAGACTGTGATCCGAGAAACCCACGGGCAAGCCGAACCTTTTGAGCCAAGCGATAGTGCCAAGGTTTAGCTTCTCTTCGGGACATGGATAAATTGAAACACAGTGCATAAGAGTCAAAAACTTTCCAGCTTTCATAAATGTCAAAACAGCCTCGCGCACCTGTTCCTTCGTGCTCATACCTGTGCTTAAAATAATCGGCTTGTCACTGTATTGGATAAGATAGGTAAGCAACTCGTAGTCTACGACATCCGCCGATCCGACTTTCCAACGTTTCACTAAATGACTGATTTTTCTGGCAGCCATTCTACTCATGGGAGTACAAAGAAATTCTATTTCAAGCTCATCACAATACGCCTTGAGAGGAACCCAGAACTCCTCATAGGGCGTTGCTCTCTCATTGCGTTTGACCCATTCCCAGCGTTCCTTGCTACGTTTCTTCTGTTCATCCTCAAATACATGACATTGAAACTTTGCTACTGTTGCTTTCGACTCCTTGGCCTTTAACACAAGAGTTTTTGCCATCTCAAGATTCTCTGAAACAGAAAGCTCCTGTTCTGTATGAATGAAATTTTTTCCTAGTTCGGCGATAATATCTATTTTTTGCTCCATGATAGGATTTTATCTCGTATAATCCGCTCGGTTTTGATACTCGACTCATACGTTCTTCCCCCCAGATGAGGTGTGGTAATGAGATGGTCATGAGTGAAGGGCATATCAAAGTCCACCCAAGCCCCGGCTAGTCGATTATCCAAGGCCCACTTGAGGGCTTCGTCGTCTACGAGCCAGGGACGGGAGGGATTGAGAAACCACGAGCCTTCCTTCATCATCTTAAATTTCTCCATGTCCATAAAGTTTCGGTTTGATTCATCGGCGGTGACGTGGAGTGATACGATGTCAGCGTTTTTGAGAAGTTCATCAAGACTATATTCAGGTTTATTTTTGTCATAATAATAAATATGCATTTTGAAAGCCACGGCATATTCATCAAGTAGTCGCCCAATGCGACCATACCCAATCAAACCTATTTTTTTTCCTCTCAACTCAAATCCAATATCGTACATTGTCCGCATGAGGTAGATTGCCATGCCAATGGTGAGTTCGGGGACGGCCACGACATCAGACAAGTCCTCTCCTCGGAGCGAATAAATCTCTACGCCTTGCGCTGTTATGTGATCGGTTGCGGTAGTGCGTGTAAAAATTGCCTTGATTGGCGCACAATCTATGATCTCTTGGTCTATGATGAATTTAAGCCCGACTACCAACACATCTGGTTTGATTTCTTTGAGTGTGGCTATGAGTTCGGGTCGTCCAAACGTGTGTACATCTTCTACGTCCTCTTTGGGAACGTAGACTTCGTGATTTTCTTTTTGCAATATTCCTGGGGTTAGTTCGTCAAAATTGCGTTCTGTATAGTAAATTTTCATTTGAGTTTTTCTTCTATGCGTTTTAGCGTAGCTAGTATTTCTTCTTGTAATTCATAACCATATTTGGCAAATGGAGACGCGCGGGTGACACCGATATAGCTTTCGGTCTTGTCTAGTCTCGTAATTTGCGCCCATCCCAGTAGCGTAAGAATTGGTACGATAACAATAGCTATGGCGGCGATAATCCAATAGTTACCGTTTTTTGCGACAGCAAACACTCCTGCAAGTCCGATAAGTCCATACGCTATAGCACGAAGACCACTGACTTGACTGGTTCCTGCCTTGAAGTAGTACCACCAGCGAATCAGGCGATTGAGCCAGCCCTCCATGTAACGCTTCTCGCTTTGCTCGTTGATTTCAAAGTTTCTCATCGTTCTTCAATAAATACATGTTGTTCTAATGGCCACAGTTTATCTCGTTCTTCGACCGTAAGACCGAAATAGTCATACCCTGCTCTGTTTCTCACGTGGTATCTATCTATCTCATCGAATTGGAGCTTTTCAAAAGTGATCTGTTTCATGGATTTTTCGTAGGCACGACGGATACGGGGTATCCACAACGCCATAGAAAGAAGATTGGCTACACTCTGAAAACGCTCTATCAGCGTTGCACGTTCGGGATCGCGTTGAGCAAAGAAATACATAAGTCGTTTGATCTGCTTCCTGGGATAGTTAATCATATTTTCACTCGTTGTCTCGCTTAAAAGGTCTTGGACTCTCCATCGGTAGGCGGTGTCGTCGTCAACCATCGAAGCAACTGTAAGCGCGAACTCCTTGGTAAGACCCTCGCTAAACCCCAATTCTCGTAGAAATGTCTTTATAAATTTGATAAGTTCCCTGCCGAAATCCGTATAGTATCGTTCTTCGAGAACAAAGTGGTACACACCCATATCTATGAACATGGAAAAACTCAAGAACTCCTTTATCCATTTTTCGATGATCCAAAGCTTGAACTTCCACGGGAAAAAAGCGAACAGGATGTAGAAAGGAATAAGGTGTTTACTCGCAAAAAACCTGATCTGTGTTATGAAAGCACGCTTTACGATCTGGAGAGACTTCATCACGTAGTCATCCCGCATACCTTTTTCGGGATAGGGAAACGACGTATGGTAGACCAACACTCCACCCTCCGGCGGGTATTCGACTCGTTCGATAACCTTTTGCAAGCTCACATTGCGTTGCCTAGTATCATATACCGTCGGTTGATCTTTACTGCGAAAAAGCTCGTTAGGTACTTCTAAATACGGAGTTCCTGGTAGTGTTTTTTCATTCATTGATGATTGCTAAAATGTATTCTTCTGGCATGTAGAGGAGCTTTTTATCGTGTTGTTTATCGGCTAGGTTGTCTGCACGAAAGCGATCGAAGACTACTGTTTGCCCCACCTTGACCTCCATTACCTTTGGGCCAATTCCTATTACCTTTCCCCGGAATGGAAGTACGTTTTGAGCGTAGTCGGGTAATATGATTCCCTTCGCCTCTACCTCCGCCTCGTTGAAAGGCTCAACACACACTAGATCGCGTAGTATCTTCATGTTGTAAAAGAAAATTTGCTATTAAAAAATCTTGTTCGTCGTTGATGTCCCAGCTTCGACCTTTGGGCATGACATATCCTTTGGTATTCTTACCGAAAAACGTACCCTTCTCAATAGTTTCACGGTTTGCGAGGTAGATTGCAGTGTTCCGCTTATAACACCCATGGATACTCTGTCGTTCCCAGGTTTGAAATTTCTCGTCATTAACCACCCTATCTCCATCAAGACGACAGACTTTACTCGCGTGACAGCTAAAGTCCTCTACGAGACTGACGACCGAATCACAGTCTGTAAACATCTCCAGCATATTGTCTATATCCTCGCTGGTGGTGAGAGGACAACATGCGTTTATCAGACACACCGCACCTATACCGTTGGTTTCGGAGTGTTCAATCTGACCTAGTGCATGTTGTACTGCATCTATACTTTTAGCTTCGTCACTCGCAAGCTCCGGGGGTCTTAGGATTGTTTGTGCTCCATAGGATTGTGCAAGATCAAGATACTTTTGACTGTCCGATGATACGTATACGTGCTTCAAAGACGATCCTATCGCCGCACGAATAGCGTAGGACATGAGCGGTTTTCCGTTAAGCAACTTAATATTCTTGTCGGGTAGACCTTTGGAACCTGAACGAGCTAAAATTAGTCCTATGATTTTCATTTTTTTGGTGTAGGCGTTGGACTTGGTGATGGACTTGGTGCTTCAACCTTTCCGCTAACAGCCTCCCGAATCTTCGCTTCTATACCCAATATCTGTGCCATTGCCGGTATTACCGCGTATCCTTTACCATCCACTACGATAACAGGAACTTCACCCTTTGATATACGATTAAGTTGATTGCCGAAAATGGAGAAATTCTCGTTGATTTTCACTATATCAGCTTTTGTTTTCTCAAGTCTAAAACCGAGATAAATTACCGCTACAATCATCCCCACGTACGAAACGATCACTAAAGCCTCCAGCATCGGCAAAAATTTACCATACTTTCCCTGACCTTCCCTATCTGCTATTTGTGTGTTTTCCATATTGTTATTTTCTTATTATACGCTCAACATAATCTTTTCGACCTTCAATGTATTTCCACTTCTTTTCATCAAACTGCTCCTTGGGAAATCTGTTGTGCCATCTGCCCCATCCGCATTCGGAGCAAAGCTTTTTCTCATACGCCCAATACTGACCGAGAGCGGTATTTTCAACAATACCACATCGTTGACAGACATATAGGCTCATCTTTGTATTCTCAATTTAGTTAGGTAAGGGGGCGGATTTAGTATTGACCATATTCACGTATTTTTGTCGGTGGTAATGGTTGGGTTTCGGCATAATTACCACATCGTGGACATTCTTTTCTACTCGGTCGTCCTAGTCCGTATTCTTGTTCAGCAGTAAACGAATTGCCACAGTTATAGCAATGGCAATTATATCGGTATGTAATTTTTTCTTGTTCCATATCTTTGTATTCTCTTAATCATGGGGTAGGTTCTGGGTGAGATGCCCTATATTGAGAACATCCAGTGCTTTCATCTAAGCCAGTGCTTGCGCTTGTTCCGTTATCTAGAATCGGACTTTATCCTTGCGGACTGGCGTCTCGTCTTACAACCTCGACTACTCACACTCCCAGAACTCACCCCACGATATTAGTTTATTCTCACTTAGCCCACTTAAAATAATTCCTACTGTATACGACCCAAAGTGCGACATTCATCGGCAATAGTCCCCACGCTCCCCCTAGCACGATCCATACTAACCACAACAACTGATTCACCAGACCGACTAGCCAAGCTCCACGCTTCTTGTTTCCAGCCAAAAGCATCGAGTATATGGTTATAGCCGACAGGAGCCAAGGTAGATATTTTATTATTTCAGTTTTCATATTCTCCATTTACTTAGTTAAGGGGGGCTAGATGTTTAGGGTTTTTTCTAAAATACCACCATGTCGTTATGAACCTTGGCAGTAAACACCAGTACGTTCCCGCTTTCCATTCCGCTAGCTGTACAGGACACTCATTCCATTCTTTGACGGTAAATCTCTGACTAGTCCCGCATTTTCTACAAATTCTCAAATCGTATTCCATATCTTTGTATTCTCTTAATCATGGGGTAATCGTGGGTGCTGGCGGTTTTCACGCCTTGTTGCCTACGCTTCGGACGTCACTCCGCAAGGCTCAATAAGAGATCCCATCTACCCACCCATGCATTTAATCAGTTCCGCGGAGGTCTGCGATAGCATGGGCCTCTCGACTACTCACTCTTATGCACACCCGATCACCCCACGATATTAGTTTATTCTTTTATTGGTTAGCTCACAATTTAATTTCCACAGTAACCAGTGTGTCATTCTTACTTCCACCATGTGCCACGGCCATGATCTCGATAATCTTGAATCCCCGGGCCTTGCCGAATCCGTTGGTGTTCCAGCCGAATGAAATTGCATAGCCATTGGGTTTTATCTTTTCGCAAACGGCCGATTTTACTTTCTCGTAGAAACTCATGCTCGTTTGCCATTTTGTAGGCTTCATACCTTGAAAACGATAGTGCTCTGCTATTTGAGTAAAGGAATACGGTGGGTCAAACAATACCCCCTCGAATCCCCATTTGTGATTTGCCTGTTGTACAAACTCCAACGCTTCCATGTGGTATTGAGCTTTCTTCGCAGGATTATGATCGTTCGTCATTTTAGCCGGAGAATTATCGCCCGCAAAAGGATCAATCCAGTTCCAACCTTCACCAACATACCTTTCAAGCAATGTCTTAATGGGATAGATCAAAAAGGTAGCATGATTCGGCATCGCCCAAACCCGGGAGAACATAATCTCGTGATCTTCCTGCTTTCCTTTGTAAACCGTACCTATCTTCTTCACGTTTGATTCTCCCCTTCAGTAGTTTCTTCTATGCCTTGGGTTCGACCTTCATCATAGGCATCCTCCAACATTTTATCTAAACATACCTGGCAAATAAGTCGTGCTTCGCTATTACATCCTTTTTCGTCACAATTTATTTCTATGCTCATAGTTTTATTTATTACTCTCCCCCATGAAGTCCTGTTTGATCCTCTCTGTTACTTCTTCTAGGGCTTGGTTGTAACCATGCGCTCTCATACTTCTAAAACTACTATCAACCCCTGGCATATCTCGCCATCCTCTCTTCATATCCTTGCATAGTTCTAATACCTTTTCCTTAAAAGAAGATAAAATTTCACATCCCTGACACCCATCATCTGGAGAGGCATGACAATCATGTTCTTCCCATGTCTTTTGCCCCACCTGCATAGGTTGTGTCAAGTTTTGCATAGGTTTGGTCATAGATTCTCCGCTATAAATTCTCGTAATACTGCATAGAGTTCGATTAGCTCACGGGAGGTTACGGCGTAACTATCGCCTCCCTCAAAGTGTATCCAGTTCATAAGAACACCTGATTTATGCTTAATCTGCTCAATCCAGATTTTAGGTTTCTTTTTCATAATCCTTTTTCTTTAGCTAGCCTCTAGGTAAACTTTTCTAATAATTACTATCTTGCCATTGCGGTGGCCTCATTTGCTGATGTTGGCCGCAGTTGGTGCATTGTCTTGTGTAAATAGGTGGGTTACTTGTAAGGGTGGGGCCATCTTCCCAGGCATGAGCTAGTCCTTCTCTAGCGCATATATCTGGCTTAATGTTCTTAGGCCCAATCGTGAAACTTCCACTGTTTGTTCCGTTATCGTTAGTGAGTGTTATGTTATCCATATGGTAGTGATTTCTTTTCTAGTAGCTTATATCTTCGACCTAAGTATTTCTTCATTAGTCTTCTAAAGGCTTCGGGGGCTTTGTGAGCTGACATACTTCCGAACGTGTGATGCGTTGAACAAAGAGTTATCCCATTTTCCAGCTCGTGCCTCGTCGCTCGTCTTGATCTAGGAAATATATGATGTGCTTGCATTCCTCGTCCTTTACCTTGATTTAAGCACTCGGGATACTGGCATTGATAATTATCTCGAACCTTTACTTCAAGGCTCCACTTCGCATCTAGGCTACTAACTTTAATGCGCCACATGCTATAACGACCGCGACCGCGACCGCGACCCCGACCACGACCCCGACCGC
>ERZ1292623.421-Hain-H51-01um-R1-421-length-46167-cov-5_pt1 | contig 46167 bp, 51 predicted proteins | sample MGYA00564398_ERZ1292623 | MGnify/ENA primary metagenome ERZ1292623 (study PRJEB36523, sample SAMEA6512633) | groundwater metagenome | collected 2019-01-07 | study: AquaDiva: Metagenomics assemblies of 32 groundwater samples
TGGTCTCGGGCGTGGCGAGTTTCTCTTCCGAATAGGATAGGGAAATACTCCCTTGCTTAATCACCGAATAGATGTACATCCCCCACGGGTCGGCATCCATTAGTGCATACACGGGGAGCTTGTGTTCCTTGTTCAATCGTTGGACCAATCGTCGTTCGCCGCGGGCCGCTTGTCCTCTTCCCGTGATGATGATGCAGTCGTTTTTCTGCCAGAACTTGTCTTCGTTGAATCGTCTCCATACGGCGTCCTTTTCGATGAATAATACGTAGGATGCGTCAATCTTCTTGATTTCCACCCGGTCCTCTTCCACGTTGGATGGGACGCTCCATCCTCCGCTTCCCATTCTGGAGAGGTCGATCGTGTCTTTTCCGTCTTGCACGACCATGTTTCCGGAGATGATTCCTTTGGCCGAGGCGGCGAGATGGAGTTCTTCGCGGAGGAGGTTGAGGGATGCTTCCAAGTCTTCGATGAGGGGATCGCTTTCGGATTGGTCCTCGAACGTGTTTTCTTGGGTCCCTTCAATGGTGTGTTTTAATGCGTAGTAGAGATCACGAATGGACACCGTCGCGTTCTGGTGGATGACTTTCTTGATCTCGTTGGCCACCAATGCGGTCTGCATGAATTTTCGTGTGTGGGCGATGTTGAGGAATTGCCTCTCTGATGTCTTGTCTCCCAGTTTGATGGTGCGTGATTTCTGGTCGTAGAAGATGTTTCCCAGGGATCGCACGGGGAGCTCGATCGTGGGATTGTCTCCCTTGTTGATCTGTCCGACCAGTTGGTTTCCCATGGTTTCCAGTTTCTTGATGACTTCCTTATCCTTTGTCTTCGTGTCGACCATTATTCCTCCCCTCCGTTCTCTTCATCGCCTTTTTTCGCTGCCTTTTTCCCTGTCTTGGCTTCTTTTTCCTGTTTGTTTAATCGTGCGAGTTCTTTCTCTAGTTCCTCGTCGGATTCGGCTTCCAGTTCTTTCTCCTGCTGGTCGTCCAGTTTCAATCGTTTGGCTACGGTGTCCAATAGTTTGTGTTCGATGGGCTTTGGGTTCTGTTCCGTGAGCTCTCCCAGGGCGATGGCGACTTCCACGGCGTATTTCATGTAGATCCGTTTCTTTTCCTGTTTCAATCGTTCGCGTTCCTTTCCAATGATGTAGCGCGCCGTCCGTCTCCCTGCGTCCATGAGGGCGAGCCGAATCTCTTCCACAATTTCTTCCTCGTTGGACACGGCCTGTTTTCCTGCCCCTGTGTAGGGGATGTGCACTGAGATGAGGTTGACGAAAATGGTCACGGGTGCTGTTTCCGCGTCCTTGATCCCGTATCGCTTCCAGTCCACGCTCTTGATGGCCTCGGTGATTCCGCATCCTCCCGTGTCGAATAATAGGGGTACGCGGTTGGCGAATCGCATGGCTTCCATGCGCATCTCTTCGCCTACTCTCCTTCCTGCTTTTCCTCCGTAGGCCACGGCGGCTTCCACTTGGAAGGGGTATCCTCCTTCCCGTACCGCGGGTTTTCGGGTGACCACGGATAGGAATTCGGGTTCCACAATCGATCGGAGGGATTTGTCCACTTGTTCTTCCCCGATGGGTCGGAGCATGTCCGTGCGGGGGGCGATGAATGTGACGGTTTTGAATGCCTTGATGAGTTCTTCAATTTCCTGCCATGATAATTGGTGGGGGTCCTTGTTCAGGTCGAAGGAGGTCTGTTTCTCAATCTCTTTGATCGCGTTGTCCCCCATCCGGTCCAATTCGGTCTTGAGGAATGAATTCGTCTTCCGGGAAGGGGTGGCCTTGGCCATGTTCAGGAGTTCATCCACCGTGACCCCGCGGGGGTGGGGCTGCACTTCTTCAGGCTTGTCGGGAATCTTTTTGGCTGTCCGTTCGAATACGATGGTCTGTCCGGCCGGATCAGTAAATGTGATCTTGCAGTGGGGGTTGGCGATGGCTGTGCGTCGGAGGTATTCCAGGGGTCCTTGTTCATTGTTTACGTATTTCATTTCCTTGAATTGGGCCTTCACGATGGCTCCCCTGAATTTCTTGGTGAGGGGTTGAACATTGCTCACTTTGGGATTGTTGTACTTGGTGTCAATGCTCACGTCGCATGAGAATACTTCGTGGGAGTTTCCCGTGACGACCTTCACTTCTTTGCCTGTGGTCATCTGGGATAGCATCGTGCATCCTGCGGCCCCTATTCCTTGCTGTCCCCTCATCTGCATGAGTCGGTGGAATTTGGTCCCTGCGAGTAATTGTCCGAATGCCTTTCCTACGGTTTCCTTCGTGAGTCCGGGTCCATTGTCGGCCGAGGTGACTTCGTAGTGCTCGTCCCCCAATTCTTTGATTTGGACGTCGATATCTGGGAGGATATCGGCATTTTCGCATGCGTCCAGGGAATTGGTCACGTATTCGTGGATAATGGTCGTGAGTGCCTTGGTCTTTCCGCTCAATCCCAGCATTTGTTTGTTTTTTTTGAAGAATTCCGCCACGGAGTGTTCTCGGAACTCTTTCGCCATATCGTCCGCGGTCACTCCTTCGTCCCGCGGATGGGCCGGTTTTTCCTTCTTTTCGTTGGTTTCCGTGGGTTTGGCCATCGTCTTCACCTGAATTCGAACTCTTCGTCGTTGGTATGGGATTGCCGTAAGTAATTTAATACGCTGGCATGCTCGGCCCCCTTAATCAACATAAGGACGGCGTGTCGGGCTTTCTCCACATTATCGGCTTTTCCAATGAGCCCGATGGTCTTTCCGTATACCTAAATATGCGTCTGCGTGGCGGCTTCGATCTTCTGCCGAATGGTTCCTTCCTTTCCGATGATTCTTCCTTTCTTGCTCTGGATTTGTTTCCAGCTCTTTCCCAATTCTTCGGATAGGTTGATGAGCTCGAAATAGTATTCGTCATCCACGAGCTTCATGGCGTGTTCGGGGGAGAATCCTCTCCCTATCGCGCGGACGATATTGGCCGCTTTCAGGACGATGGCCGCGTCCTCTCCTTCTATTTCCACGTCCCCGTTCTTGCTGTCGATGCGTATCTTGGTTTGAGTCGCTTTTTCGACCGCCTTTTTGGTCCCCCCATTGGGTCCGATGGCGACCGCGACGCGATCCTTGGGTATTGCGAATTCATCCGAAGGCATGGGAGGGGATCCACCGGCAGGGGTGCATAGACACGCATTCGTAAAGAGGGTTTAAGAGGATTGGGGCGGGTCCGGCCTACTCTTTCCTTTCTTTGACCCTTTTTATGTCGGCATAAAATTGATCGTAGGTCAATTCCTTCATCCCGAGGCGGTGGAACACCTTGAGCATATTCTTGATGTCCCTTTCATAGAACGTTTTGGCATTGGGGTGGATGGTGGGCACGGTCTGTCCCACGTCGATGATGATGGGCATGTCATCCTTCACTAAAATGTTGTATTCCGACAAATCTCCATGAATCAACTTGGCGTTCAGCATGGCCGCGATGGCCTTGACCACGTTTTCGTAGAATTTTTCCAGGTCCCCGATCCGGGCATCTTTGAGTCGGGGGGATGCTTCTCCTTTTTCTCCGATGAATTCCATCACGAGCACATTTTCTTTTGCCGCCAATGGCATGGGGGCGGGGACCCCGGCCTCTTTGAGCTTGCGCAGGGATGAGAATTCTTTCTGGGTCCATGCGAAGACGATTTGCCGCTTGTCGTTCTTTACTTTTTGGAATCGGGGGTCGAAGTGGAGATAATCTTCCATTCGTTTGAAGTCCGATGTTTCGATCTTGTATATTTTTACCGCGCGATAGTGTCCATGGTTATCGGATGCGCGGAACACATGGGCCTCTTTGCCGGTGGAGATGGTGAATTCCAGGTGGTCGAAATGTCCAAGTGAGGCGAGGTTGTGGATGACGCGGATCACATTTTTGTCGAACACTTTCTCGAAGGTCTTCCTCAAATCTTCTTCCGGAAAGAGCTTGGAGAGGTTGAATTCGTCTGGATTGCTCATGGTAATCCTCGGTCGGAATTGATTATCCTACTGCCCATGCACCACCTAGCATTGACGATTATTTATAGGTTCTATCCTTTTTTCTCTCGATCCCAAAAATAGTGACTTTCTTATTGGGCCAGTCAACGAGGTATTTGATTCGATGGGTTTGAATTCGGATTCTATATTCAGTATCGCTTCCGCTTAATTTTTCCACATCGAATTCTTTGGCAGGGGCAGGATACTGGCGTAGCGCCGAAATGGCCTCTGTTACTTTTTCTTTCAGTTTTGCATCGAGTTTTGAATACTCTTTTTCAGCCCGATGGCTAAACTCAACATAAAAGGATTCCATTAGAGGGTCACCCGTGGCGTTTTTTTACTTCTTCCCAAGAAATGACATTGCCTTCTGCAATATCCTTTCGGGCTTCCAGTATCTCTTTCAATTCTTTTTTAGTGGGTCTTACTTCTTTCACTCCCATTGCTTCTACGCGTATTTCGAGCTTATTGACCCGTTCCTGCAGCTGATGGATAGCTTGTGTTTCGCTCATGGAGGTAGTTCGCTTCTTCATATTCTTAATCCTACGGATGGTGTTCCGCCGACTAAATAAATCTGCTTCCCGAATTGCGTTGGGGGGTGCGTTCTTATCACTGCCCCTCCGGTTACAACCTATTCGATGGATGTTTGGCGGATGGGTCCAGCGGTGTGTTTTCGCATTCCGTCTGGTTGGCCTTCAGATAGGCATTTTCTCGAGCGCACCCATGCGTCGGAGCTTCTCGGTCTGCATGGGGAGGTATCTCCACACCACGTCCGCTTTGATGGGCTGGAAGTCCCATAATCGTACGATGATGACGTCCCCTTCCCGCATCCATACTTTTTTCTTTAATTTTCCGGGGATGCGGCAGTGACGTTCTTTCCCATCTTCGCATTTGGCGAGGATCTGGTCTGTTCCGTGGAGTTTGACTACAATCGCGAACATTTCTCCGTGATCCCTATATGGCAATCGGAGGCGGTATCCGCCTTCGGGGGCGTCGGTGGTGGCAGGGGTAGTGGTGGGTTCGACCATTCAATATCCTCCTGTGGAATTCAGTTTATAGACTTGCGCGTGGGGAACTCCTTGGATTCGGATGATGTTTTTTTCTCCCAGAATCCCTTTTCTCATTGCGGTATTCACGCATTTTTCGCCGACCAAATTGATGTTTCCGGCCTCCAACAATTGGACCCCAAGCTCGTCTTCCGTGATTTCTTCTCCGGAGTAGAATGTCTTGCTCACGATAAAGGTTATTTTTCCTTCCTTCAATGTCTTCCCAATCAGCTCGGCATCCGCCGCAGCGAGGACTTCTCCCAAATCATTGGTATGGTGCTTGAATACGATGGTCTTATCGTTCAATGTTTCTCATCCTCGGATGGGCGAAATCGCTCCGCAGGCTTCGCACTTCAATTGTCTCACGCTGTTGTGTTCGATGTAATGCGTGTCGGGTTTTCCGCACTCCTTGCATAACACGTATTCGTCCAAAAATCGTTTGAACCAGTCATTGATTTGTTTTTCGGAGAATTTTCCCCCCATCATCAATCGGTCCCCTTCCGGTTTGGCGGGGGATGCGCTTTCTTTCGTGAGGAATTTGAGGAGATCCTTGGGGTCTTCTCGGCGCATAATTTTGGTGAGCTGCGTGAAATTCTTGATGAATGTCTTCGGTCCCTGCGTGAAACTCTCTACGCGCGGGAATTCGAATCGTTCCTTGTCGAGGCTTCGCTGGGGGATGCGGGTATAGGCCCGGTCCAGCATTTCTTCGTAGGTGGGGATCGTCATATCCTATTTTCCCCGGGAAAGTGTTTATAAAAGACCGTCCGGGGGAGATGGGGAAAATGGGTCGTTCCTTAGATGTATTCTCTTTCTACCTTGAGTTGGTCCGCGGGAATAAATTCGGGTTCGCCTTTCTCAGTGGGCTTTGCGGCGGTGGGTGACAGGGATGAATGGGGATTCCCCCGCGTGGCTGCTCGTTCGTGGAAGGGTGGGAGGGTATCAATAACCGGTTGTTCTTTTTGCAGGGTTTCCCAGGTATTCCTGCTTTGTTCCTCGCAGTACGCGTATTCCCCTTCCTCAATAATCTTGGTCCATTTCGCCGCCAGCGATACATTTCCATCGGGTTGGGCGGTGATGATACCGTAGGCGCGGACCCGTTGTCCTATTTCATAGCGTTCCACGTATTGCTCTACGTACGCCCACCATACTCCTTTCGCATCTTCTCCCTTCAATATGGTCTCGTTGGGCTTGATCTTGACCTCAACCAGTTTTCCGTGCACAAAAACGGCCCGTTCGAGGAATGGGGTGCCCGGATAGAGGGCGGGGGCATACACGAATAGGACGGGTGATTCAGTCATGCGAGAATGATGAGTGGGTCGCGTCTTCTTTTATTGGAATACTCCGGAGACCGATATGATACCATACGTGAGGACCATGAGGGCCACTTGCAGGGGAAGGGCAGGCAGGGCTTTTCCCACGTGCTTACTCCCATAATCCAGGGTGAAGGCCAGTCCCGCGAATGCGGCGAGCAGGATGATAATCGATGGGACAACCGCTGGAATCCCCGATAATCCTCTCGTGATTGAGTCGTTGAGCACCGATACTCCGAACACGAGGGGCATGACCAGGTCCCCGGTTCCCAATTCGAATTGGTGTTTGGGCGTGGGCATGGCGAACGTGAAGGAGAGATTCTTCTTCGCCACCGCCTTGGCCATGGTGACCATGTGTTTGGTCTTGTACACCGCGATGTAATCGTAGACGGCTAATAAGATGAGGAAGATGATCACGGGCAATACGCCAATGCTCGCCCCGAGGAGAGAACCCACTCCCACGGTGGCGATAATGGAGGAGATGTTCCTCCAGATGAGGTATTGGGGCAGGATGATCCGAATCATGATGAGTCCTACTGCGAGGATGATGGCGATGGCCTGCACCATGTCCTTTTCCACGATGGGGAGGTATGCGATGAGTCCCCAGAACGTGATGAAGGCCGTCGTGACCAATGCCATGGCCTCAATTCCCTTCAGCACCCAATACAGTATTTTGTCGGGGAAGAATTTGATGGCGATGAGGATGAAGGCCGTTCCCACGAGCATGTATCCAATGAGCCCGAGCGAATTGATGGGGTCCTCCGGGTCGTCATTGATGATGGTGGTCTGCAGGTCTTCCTGGATGAGGTGGTATCCCACCAGCAGTCCCAATCCGTTCACGATGAGGAAGAACATTCCCAGCTGGAGTATCAATTCCCGGTCCATGGAGAGGTAAAGGGGCCCAATCCTTTTAATGAAAGGGGGTTTCAGGCGCTCTTGAGGAACCCGTGCGTGGGTTCGTATATTTCCCCGGCTTTTTTGAGTTTGGTGATGAGGTCCCTCACTTTCTCTTCCTCAATTCCCCTGGATAGGGCTTCGGCGACTACATCCTGGATGGGTACCTTGTCCATCTCCTTGCTCTTGGATTTGATTATTTCCGTGATAGTTCGCATGTGGTCGCGCGAGGATTGCGTCTGTCCGCTTGTGATGATGTCGATATCGATGCGTCCCGTCTCGGGGTCCTTGACCACGTCCTCCAATGAGCTTTTCACCAATCGTATGGCGCGTTCTGCATCTTCCGTCGTCACTTCGTCGCTCAACCGGACGCGAGCCGATGCCTCGGCCAGGCGAACGAGTCCTTCCAATTGCCTCGCGGTGGCTGAATAACTTCCGGCTTGCCTTCCCTGGTCGCGCAACCCCACATAGAATTCTTGGAGCTGGGCCACTGCCTCGTGAGAGAGGATGGGGAATACTCGCTGGCGGGCGTAGGAGATGTATTTCCGCAATAGTTCCGCATCGATGGCGGGGGCGATCTTGTCCTGGATGGATTGTATCTCCTGCGTGTTGATCTGCTTGTTCCCGCGATTCATTTGGAGCAATTGTTCTCCCGCTCGGTGCGTGGCGAGGATGTGGGCGGCGATGGTTTCGTCCTTTTTCCGGTCCAGCGTGTCCCGGATCATGAAGAATAAATCGAATCGCGAGATGAGGGAGGCGGGGAGGTCGATTTGTTCGAAGAATGGCTTGTAGTTGTCGAACCGTGATAGTTTGGGGTTTGCGGCCGCCAATACGGAGGTGTCGGTCTTGAACCGGGTCACCATTCCCGCTTTCGCCACGCTCACCTGTCCCTGTTCCATGGCCTCGTGCATCGCGGATCGGTCCTCGGGTTCCATCTTGTCGAATTCGTCCACCATGACCATTCCTCCGGACGCTAACACGAGTGCGCCGGCCTTGAGGGTCCATCCTCCTTCTCCGAAGTCGTCTTTCACTGCGCTAGCCGTGTTGTGGACGTAGAATCCATTGGCGATGAAGTTGTGGCTTCCCGAAACGGTCATATCATACACGTAGGGGTAGTTGGGAGCGAATTCTTCTTTTCGTTTGATTTGATCCCACAGGATGTTGGCGTTGCTTAGCTTTTGGAGAAAACTATCCTCTTCATTTTTCATGAGCTCTTTCAATTTTGTGCAGGAGATGCGCGTCTTTCCTTTCTTGTATTTGACATCGGCTTTCGTTTCCTGCAATGCCTCTGTTATTTCGGGGACGAAATCGATATTAGTCCTTTCTTCATGAATGCTTTGGATGATGGCGTCCAGCGTCTTCTGTTTTCGTTCGAGTCCGAATCCTATTTTTTCCCTGAATAGTTGGAGGTTTCTTTTTCCATAGATTTCGATGCAGTACTGGTCGTTTCGGCTGATGACGGTTATTTTTCTTCCGATGGCGATGTTTCCTGCTCGCTTCCTGAATCGTTTTTTGGCGATTATTCCGAATTTGAGGAGAGATAGGTGGATCGTCTTGGCAAGGGATGGGCTGATTGAACTGATGCTGACATTCTTTCCGCCTGTTTTTGAATCATCCGCGCATCCATCTGTATCGAATAACCCTTGCAAAAGGTTTCGCAGAATCGGATTGGGCATCTCGGTGGCCATGTGCGATAATGTATTTTCTTTTTTCTCCGGCCGCATTCCATAGGCGTGAAGAATTTTTCCTAGAATGCGTGAACTCATTCGAAGGGAGGGGACTCTTTCTTCGCTTTTTTCCCTTTCGGGGATTATCCCGAACGTGTCACGCAATATTTGAGTGCATCGTTCGAGTATCTGCGGGTCGTTTCCACAGAGGCGGATGGTGGTTCGATCATCGCTATCTTCCATGCATCCGTCTCCCATGATGGCCCCAACCAGATACGCGACATCCGGATCATCCAGGTAGGGGGGGATGCGATTGGTGATGCCATGCCGGATGAACAGAGTCGTTATCCGTTGGGCGATTTGATCATCCGAATATCCGGCCTCGCGTGCCAATCCCACTACTTTTTGCAGTTCCCATCCATGATAAAATTTAGGATTCTGGATGGCATAAATAGTGTCTCGGCTCTTTCCTACCTTTTGGGCAATAGCTTGTTTGCTGCCATACTTTGGGACGAGTTTCTCAATCATTTCCTTCATCCATCCCGCCAATGGGTCCCCAATTTTGATGTGGGGATCGTTCAATAGTGCGGTGAATGTGGGGATATTTTTCCGTTTCCCTTCGGGCAAAAACCGCGGAACGGCAACGTAGTCTCCATGTTGCAGCTCGCTGGCTTCAATCCACTCGGTTTTGCTGTTTTTGAGTCGGATGAGTGAAGTAGCGGGGGTCAGGTCCAGCTCCCTTCCGGTTCGCGTGATTAATTTTACCATCGTAGGGGGGGCGTTTATCCTCCATATTTTTTCAATCGGTTGGATCGCAAAATCCAACTGTCCGGTGAGTGCATCTGTCTTTCCATTGAATTCATTGCTGAATGCTCCCGGCAACTCTTCCCGTTTCGCGTCATTATCGAATTTTGCTTCAACAAACTCCTGGATGGTCTTGAATCCATCATCATTCAGGATCAATGAATCGGGTGCCACGCACAATCCGGCACTCGAGCTCCCCTTACCACTCACATACACGCTCTTTGGCGCAATCTTGTCGGTGGCGTGCAGGAGCATAGAGTTGTGGGAGTATATTCCATTGGAAATGAAGTTGTGCGTGCCCTCGATCTCCATATCATACACGTATTCCTCGACCGGGATTTCCTCTACCTTTTTCACTTGGTCCCAGAAAATATCCGAGATGGCCATTTTCATGAGGTTGGTGATGTCGTGCCGGAGTTGGACGTCCTCGTATCCATTTTCGTTATAGCGGTTCATGAATCCTGCCGCGATGAGATAGAGATTCCCTCGCGTGGGATTCCTATCTCCGCGTTCGTAGTGTTGGTAGGTCGTTCGAGGCATCTCCATTTGGAATTGGGAAAGGCCAAGAGTCTCTCGTATTCGTCTGATCTCCTCGCTCGTGCCTGGAACCACGTCTATATTCGTGTTGGGCTTGAATCCGAATAGTTGTTCGCACGCCTCTTTTTTTCGTTGGGTGATGAATCCTATTTCGTGGGCGAATTTTCGGGCAAAATCACCTGAAATGGTCATGCGCCAATAGTCTCGTTTGATTCGTCTCCCATTCGTGGCCATTTTTCGTGTTTTTTGAGTGGTGGAGACGATTCCGAAACGCAATAGGAGGTGGGATAATTCAATCAGGAGGCGTTCGCTCGCGGATGAGACCTCGATGGTGGATTGTTTTTTCCCATTGGAACGGACGGCCTGGACGTGCCCTTCCCCTTCGATGAATGCTTGGATGAATCCCTTGATGGTCACGAGGTCGCTCTTTTGGATGATGGCTGGAATCGTCCTCTGGCGGGAGTAGTTCAACAGTTCCGGGGTGTTGGTTTGGAGGAATCGGTAGAGCTCCACGCTGGGCAGGTCGCACGTGGCGGTTATTCCTTTCATCCGTTCTGAAAAGTGCAATCCAAAAAGATCGTCCGATACTTTTCGGAACAATTCGATATTTTCATGGTCCGAGTTGGTGAATATCAGTCCGGTCGAGTTATCATGCGCGCGTGCATTTCCTTCTCCAAGGAGCAATCCGATGAATTGGCCGAATTGGAAGGAGGTCTTCTCCGGAAAACGGATATGCACCGCATTCGTCTTTCCTCTCCCGACCGGGTGCAGGGGCTGGGGGGTGCCGTGCACCGTGATGGATCGGGGGGTTGCGATAAAATCCCCTGCTTTCAATGATTCGGCCGGTGTGGCATCGGCTTTGGCCCGGTGGGCTTTGAATAATGGGTGCGTGTGCGTGCACTTGATTGTTTTCCCTGTTTGGGTCGTGACCCGGACCATTTTTTCGGGGACTCGTTTAGAGGCGGCTACGGCCTTTCCTACAATTTGTTTGATATCCCCATTCAGGATGGGCATTGGGGTCACCTGCTGCATGACGGCCATCATTCCGTCGGATAATTTTTCGGAGTTCTGGGAGAGGTGCTTCTCCACTAGGATGGAAATGGGGGACAATTCTCCACTGCAGAGGGGAACCAAGGCATCGCCTGAGACGCATTTTCCTGTTCCCGGGTCCCCCACCAGGAGCACGTGGATGTTTCCCCGGATCCGTGTGTCGTCGGGGAGGTTTTTCCGCACGCCTCCGAACAATTGGAGGGAGATGGATTCCTTGGCGAGTTCGTGTCCGTGGATGGAGGGGGCGATGGATTGGATCAGGTATTCGTAGATGCGTGGGTTATTGGATAATTCCTTGATCTTCGTCTCGTCCTCTTCGTTGATGGAAACGTCCTCGAATTCCTTTTCGGTCTCTTCGAGGTGGATGGCTTCTAGGTATCGTCCGTATACGTTCTTCTTGTCCTTGTTGGGGGGGTATAGCCGGAGGACTCCCGTGATCATGGTCCGGTTTCCCGGATATACTTTGTTCACGAAATCGTCTTCGATGTACACGTCCAGGTTGACGGCCTGTTCGCTCCCTTTGAGGCTCTCTAAGGGTTCCTGTATCTGTATTTTTTGGTAGTCCGTGAATGCACTCCCCTCTGGGAGCAATTCGAAGTCCTTGTGCTTGCACGAGCATAGCGCGGGTTTTCGCTGCTGATGTCCTTCTTGGAGTATCTGGTATGTGTTCCCGCACCGCTTGCACCGCCAATTGGCGTTCTTGAGTTTGGGCATGACCTCCGTGACTTGTCGAATGACTCCTTCCACGGAGATTAATCGTCCTAATTGGGCGGCGGAGATGTCCCGTACGAGCGGAGTGCGGTCCTTGGGTAGGCTCCGGAATCGCACGTTGGGGGTGAATTGGTCCAGTTGCAATACGGATACTTCTATTTTCTGCACCGCGAGCTTGGCGGCCTCCATCAATAGGTCGGGGTGCTCCAAAAGTTCGTTGGCCAATTCGTAGTCGAACTCGTCCAAGTCGTTGAAATCCACGATTAATGAGCGTTGCTGCGGGTATTCATGGGCGAGTTTTTCGATCTGCTTTTTGTATTCCAGCGTGGAGAAGAATTCTTCGAATTTGGGGATGAAGGGATTGGCCTCTCCCTTGAGGACGGTGGAGGCAATCTCCATCTCTTCCGGTTTTTCGAACCGGGACTCATGATACTGGTTATCCCCATCCATACTAGTATGGCTCCGCCTCTTGTGGTATAAAGCGCTTATGGCGGCTCATCGCCAACGGATTGGGAATACTCTATTGCTATGTTATTTTTTGGGAGATACCTCCCAACGCTTCCCTCCTACTTAATGGGCAGGGGTTGGTTTTCCGAACGTGGGGAGCCCATTAGCTCTTTGGGTTCCGAACCAAAGAAATCGAGAAATAGGAAACGGGAAGATTGTGGCTGACCACTATCCCGATTCAGGCTTGCAATCCCTCGATGGCTTTCTGGTTGTGGGCGCGCATTCGCTGGATGGCATCCCGCACCATCCCAATCACTTTCTGGTTGTGCGCTATCTGTTCGTTCGATAGGGGTTTTCCTTTCTGTGCCACGCGTAGTCTTTCATTTTTCAATACCCTGGCGAGCATCGCATAATCATTTGCATGGGCGTTGTACCATTTTTTGTAGAGTGTTATTCCTGCTGCGGTGGCAACTGTAGCGCCCGCTACCGCTCCGCGCGCCATCATCCTGTTCAGTTCATGCTCTTCACTCGAAGAGAGATTGCTGGCGTGGTTCAAGTGCATCACATCAAATACGCCTATTCCAGTTAATGCTCCAGAAATAGTACCAAATGCAATAAGAGGATCAAATCTCCATCTTCGAGATGGGTGGCTAACATTCCCATTAATCCATCGTCCTGCGTATTTTTGTATAAGATGTTCCATTTTTTCCAATCGCTTGTCCGTTTTGAGGTGCATTCCCAGCATGGCTTTTCTTCCGAGAACCCTCCTTGGTAGAGATGGTCGTACTCCACGGAATGGAGTATTCTCTTTGCCCGCGTGTCTTCGTATTCCCTGTCTGATTTTTCCTCGTATCGTTCCCATGGAGTTCGCAGGGGGGGACTATTTATTCTTTTCCTTGTTGTGCGGGGTTTCCGTCGCGGTTTTCATAATGTTCGCCACTTTTTTTCGTACCCCTGCGGGGGCTTTTTTCAATAGTTTTTGGAGTTTTTCCCTATCGATTTGTTTCAACAGGTTTTCGCGTGCCTCGGCGGGTATTTTTTCCCTGAAATAGATGAAATCGATGAGTGTTTTTTCAATGGTGGAGACGGGTATCCAATAGTTGTAATGCGCAATGGTCTCAAATCCATAAAAGAGCTTTCGTGAAACGTGCCTCAGGACGAAATTCGTCCCCATTATTTCACGTGTGCCCCTGCGCGTGTTTTGGGTGGTGAGTATGACGGGATTTGTGGCCTGCGTCCAGAGTCGGTGATGGGTCAGGGCATAGTGTAATCCGTAATAGAAAGGTTGGAACGCAAACCCTGCCACGATGGGGTCATCCTGCGCAGAGTAGTATCCCTTTCCCGCGGATTGTATTTTTTGTTTTTGGATGAGCGAATGCAGGAGCAATTTCACATAGTTGGGAGAACGTTTTTGGGGTTTGAGCCATAATCGGACATCCCGTGTCGTGAATAGCGGCCACTTCTTGAAATGTTCTACGACATCCTGCGTGGTGGTCATGGGCCTAAAATTATTTTTAGGGCGTATACCATCTGGTCAAAGGTGGGAATTGCTCCCTGCAGGATGAGATTCTTGAGATTTCCTTCGTCCACAGGCGTTGGGAGCGTGGATAATTGTTCGGACAATTCTTTTTTTTCACTCGTTGAGAGTGTGGCGATGGCGCTCAAGTGGTATACGTCATAGATGTCCCGAATGAGCTTTCGGTTCTGGAATGCGGAGAGTTTTTCATGGAGTAATTCTTCCGGCGAGGGAGTGAGTATGGTCAACCATGTCCCGTCGCTTTTTTCATAGGTCGATGCCACCGGGTTTTTGTATGGGCGGAGGGCGGTTTCAAACGAGACAAGCGTCCGTTCCCTCTGGACAGCGGCATAGATAGCATTGGTCGTTTTCCTGAACTTGGTGAGCATCGCTCCCTCCCTTCCAAGTGCCTGGGCGAATTCCTCTTGGAAACTGGTTTTGGGCGAGAGATAGAAATCCACGTCCTCCGAAAAGCGGTTTCCGCCGAAGCATCGCCAGATGGCGGTTCCGCCGTGCATGACGGCGGTGGGTTCGAGGTCATAGACGATTTTGACTAAAACGTCTTGGAGCCCGGCCATGTCTCGGTGGAGTTGGCGTTTCAGGCGCTTATTCAGGGGGATGTCCATACTATACTAAACCTACCAAAATTATATAAAAGACTAACTTTGGTCGATTCATGAAATCAGGCATTGGTCCTATTTCAACACATCCTGTGCGTCAGACGCCATTTTTTTGGTCGGAGCGACTTTGATGGCGATTCTCCCTCCAAAGCATTATATATTGTATTGTGCACATTGTTGTACATGATTCTTTTGATTGAGGATTCGATGGTATTAATCCATTTGGCGAAACTTTCCTTACTTGAGTTGAGTTGTGCTCATTTTGGAAATGTGGTGATTTCTGAAATGGTTCTGGACGAAACGGTCACGACTGGAAAAGAAAAAGGGTTTCCTGATTCTTTTTTGATTGAGGAAATGGTGCACAAAAAGAAAGTTCGCGTTGAGAAAGTTATCAATAAAGAATTGATCGAGCGCGTGAATCAGTTTAACGTTTATGGCGGAGAGGCCGAATCGGTTGCTCTGTATTGGCAGGAAAAAGCCGATTTGTTGGCATGCGACGACGATAACGTCCGATCCAAGAAGGATGTGTTAGGGCTTTCATTGATTGGGACGCCTGTCATCATTCTCCAGCTATTTCGAAATAAGTTGATTTCTGGAGAAGCAGTGATTGAGTCTGTTTCAAAACTTCGAAAAATTGGTTGGTTTCATTCTGAAGTATTGGATAGGGTTATTCGGGAGGTAAACAAATGAGCGAAAGTCAAGCCATTGGTATCCGGGTAGAGAATGAGATGCTGAATAAAATTGATGATGTGGGCAAGGTCGAGAAAATGGATCGTTCGACTGCTATACGTATGCTGTTGGAAGTGGGGTACGCGTCCTATCTGCAACGTAAAGCCGCCGAGTGGTATAAGTCAGGTAAAGTAACTATGAGCAAAGCCGCCATGGATGCACATGTATCCATTTGGGAGATGGAACAGTATTTGGTTCGTCATGGGTACAAGTCATCCTATTCTGTCGATGATTTGCGACACGAGATGAGGCTGTTTTCAAAAACAAAAAAATGAGGAAATGTCGGGATAAGGGTGGGGATGCAATTCCCTCGGCCCTATTCTGGGCAATCCATTTTCCTTGTGGGATTAATCATTTTTTTGCTCGCGTTTGGTGGAAACCGTTCGTGCACGGCTCATCGTTAAAAGCCCCTCCCTGTCCTTTCATTCCATGTCCAAGGGTTTCTTCATTTCGTGCGCGATCGATTATCCCAATGCCAATCTCCATATGGGCCACCTGTATGAGAAGACCATCGCGGATGTGATTGCGCGCGTCCACCGGCTGAATGGGGAAAAAGTCCTTTTTACGGTGGGGAGTGATGAGCACGGGGAGAAAGTGGAGAAGGCCGCCCACGATGCGGGGTATTCTCCCCAGCAGTATGTGGACAATATGGCCATGCTCTTCCGTCGATTGTTCGACCAGTCATTGATATCCTATGATCGTTTCATCCGAACGACCGAAAAATCCCACGTCACGGCCGCCCAGGTGTTCTTTCAGTCCCTCTTCGATGCGGGGGATATCTATCCCGACCTGTATGAGGGTTGGTATTGCGTCTCCGATGAGACGTTTTGGACCGAGAAGGATTTGGTGGAGAAGAACGGGGCTAAACTATGTCCAAACCCTCATTGCGGAAAACCCGTTGAGCGTGTGAAGGAGGAATCGTATTTCTTCAAGTGGAGTAATTTTCAAAAGCCATTAGAAGAGTGGTATGATCACGTCCCTGCCAACGTGTTTCCTGAATTTAGGAAGAAGGAGATGGAGCAGTTCATGAAGGATGGGCTTCATGATATCTCGTTTTCTAGAAAATCCCTCCAGTGGGGGATTCAGGTCCCATTCAATTCGGAGCATACCATTTATGTGTGGGGGGATGCGCTGGTAAACTATTTGACGGTGTGCGGCTACCCTGAGAAGTATGCTGATTTCTGGCCCGCGGATATTCATGTGGTGGGTCACGATATCAATCGCTTCCACTCCCTGCTGTGGCCCGCCATGCTCATGAGTGCCAAGATTCCATTGCCCAAACAGGTCCTCGTTCACGGCTTCGTGAATGATGAGCGCGGAGAGAAAATGTCCAAGTCGAAGGGGAATGTGGTGGATCCTCTCCTCATTCTGGAGAAGTTTGGCATCGAGCCCATCCGGTATTACCTATTGCGCGAGGCTCCCCTTGGGAACGATTTGGCCTTTTCGGAAAAGAACCTCATCGAGCGGAATAATTCCGAGTTGGCTGACGGATTGGGGAACCTGGTCTATCGTGTTTTATCCATGCTTGAGAAATACTGCAACGGGGTCATTCCAGACATCCAACCGGATGGGCAAATTCTTGGACAGGCTTCTCTTTCCGCCCAAGAATCCTATCGTTCCTACCTCTCCCATGACATTCAGGGAGCATTGGTCCATGCGTGGAAGATCGTATCGTTGGGAAACAAATCTATCGCGGATTCGGAGCCCTGGAAAAAGATGAAGGATGGGAAGCGGGACGAAGTGGAGGTGTTATTGGTGACGGAAGTGGAATTGCTGCGGCAGTTATCCATTCTTATTCAGCCGGTCCTTCCTACCACGAGCGATTCCATCTGCGCCCAATTCGGCTTTTCCACTCCTACCTTCTCCCAATTGTCCACGACCCCTCCCTCAAGTCCTCGTGCGGTGAAGAAGGGAAGCGTATTGTTTGTGAAGCGCGAACTTCCGGCAGTAGAAACGAAATAATCGTTCTCGCTTATTCGTCTGTTTCTTTCCGCGCGCTCGCGAAGAGCCATCCCAGGACGACCAGGGCCATGACCACGCTCATCCAGGGAGGGGCATCGGGTACATTGATGGTGCCTTGGGGTTCCAACACCGTGAATGTTTTGAATGCGGAATTATTTCCGGTCACGGTCTCATCGTCCTCGTCGATGGGAATCGTGGTGTCGTCGAAGGGGGTGACGCTGGCATACAATGTGTAGGTCTGTCCGGGAACAAACGCGCCAGGGTCGCCCGAGTCGAATTCGATGGTGACAGTTTCGGTCCACTCGGCAGTGGTTCCGCTGGCGGGGGTGGGGAACGTAATAGGATACGTGGCGGGGTCGAATCCAGATATTTCATTTCCCTGTCCGTCTCGGATGATGACATTCAATACTCCTGTGGGGGTCAAATCATATCGTTTATTCTGCACGGTGATGAGGGCATTGAATTGTTTTCCCTCGATTGGGGGGTTGGGGCTGTAATCGATATTTTTGAGGATGAAGATGTCTCCTCCGGCTCCGTTCGTTGTAGGCCCGGGTCCGCCGGCATCATCTATAGTGAAGTCAAATTGTTGATAATTGTTGAATGAATCTGCCAATGCCTCATCTTGATTTACTCCGAGTGTATGATTAAATTGGGCGGGCAATGCGAATGCCTGGAATCGGTATTGGTGTCCATCAATCAATCCTAGGGCTGTAGCATCAATCGGGTAGGAATACACTCCTATTCCGGGCACTGTTTGGGATTCAAGTTTTTGGGCAAAAGGGGTGAGAATGTCTCCGTTATCCACCGGATAGGGCCAGGCGGAATAGGGGGATGTTGAATTTCCATAGTGAACCCCTACTCGGTTGAGGAATATGATTGGACTGGCAGGTGGGTCTTCGTATAATTCTTGGGCATACAGGAATGCATCTGTGGCCCCGGAACAATCTGTGTTCGCGAGATCGCATAGGGATGCGACTAGGAGGGTTCTCGTATCTGTGTATGCGGGGTCTCCGGACAATTTTTGAGTGGTTAGAACGGCCGTCATCGTGGAAGTGGTCGTGATGGTGCTATTCAGACCCGATAAACTCAGGTCGATGATATCCGGATAAGATGGTGATCCGCTTGCGCTGAATGCCCCGCAGATTGAATATGCGTATTCCTTGGTGGGCGTTCCGGAGTAGGGCGATTCTGCATGGGCGTTGGTTGTAGAGGATAATCGAACAATCTCGGTATAATTGAGCGCTCCATCATATGCGTCGCACGTGTTCTGCGGGAATCCGGCTCCCGCGATTTGAAAGCTAATGCTTCCGGTTACACTAGAAAGAGAAAGAGCCTGGCTATATGCGGTTTGCCCAGGAACTTCGGCATGCGCATTGGTTTGACTGGACAATCGGATGAATGTGTTTGTCGATCCGTTCGATACCGTTAATGCCGTTCCTCCCGATTCCCTGCACCGGATTGCGAGAGGGTAATTGGTGGCACCGAGGGAGGATGGGAATTCGGCATGGGCATTATCGGATGCGGATAGACGTAATATTTCAATCCCGCCGAATGTGGGACTGGCAATCGTGTCAGAGCACTCAAGGATTCCCCATGCATTCCCTCCGAGGAAAACGATGCTGCTGATGAGGAGGATTATGACTGCGGAATGATCCCTTTTCATAGGGGACTAAATCGCCCGCGCTTTATATCCTTTTCTTGGATTCCGCTAATGGGGATGGGCCTCGTTATACTGTCACGCGGTTCCGGTTCTTTTCCGGAGTATTTTGAAGTATTGGTCGAAGCGGAGGTATTCCACTTCGTCCCCGGACGTCAAATCCTTGATGTCGGCGGGCTTGGGAACATTAAATGTCTCGTACGTGGCCACGTCCATGAGTTGGACTTGTCCGCCCATCACGGCGACCACTTGGGCGTTGGCCCGGTCTACCACGGGGACTTCCGCGTCGGCGTGCACGGGGGCCATGAGGTTTCTTTTCTGGTTATCGAATACTCCGCTCGCCGTGATTCGGGCCTTGGCGGCACCATGCTTCCCGGGTTTGGATTTTTCCATGGATTTGATTTGGCAGACGAATCCGTCAATCATGACGTATCCGCCCTCTTTTAGGTGTCCGACGTTCGAGAACTTGATTTCGCTCATGGTTTTTCCTCAATGATTGCGATAATGCGGGTGCGGATTGTTTTTAAGCAATAGGGGTGCGCGTCTCCTCGTATGCGGGCCCCTACCCTTAATAATCCTCGATTCGTAGTGCCTCTCGTCATGGTGTTCTGTTCATGAATCTCCCTCTGGGCGTTTCCCGCTTCCTGGCGAAGAATGTGAAGTCCTTTGATCCCAAGCGAGAGCTCGAGGAGTTGTCCACGGCTTCATTCTCCGGCTACCTGATCGAATCCTCCTTTGGGGGGTTGGGCGTCGAGGAATCCGCTCTCTTATTCCGCAATGGTCAGGCCATTGGGGCCGTGTACGAGTATTATGGCGCCCACCACACCCTTTCGGGGGATGGGGCCCTCCCTCATGTCATGAATGCGTTTCTCTCCGCGGAGGGTGTTTTGGACGGAATAGACCTCTCGGCCCAGCAGGTGGATCTGGTCGTGGCCTTCAATGCCAGTCTCAAGCTCTCCACTCCCATTTCGAAAGGAATGTTTAAGTCGCTCGTGAAGGATCGTTTTGATGCCTCCTTGGGCCAGTCTATTGCCATTGCTCGGAACCCGGCCCAGCCGGCGTCCAAGGAATCGTTGTTCAAGAAGTTCGGTCTCGCGGGGATCGAGAACCATTGAATAGGATGCTGATGTGGGTGAAAAATCTATGGTGATAAAACAAGTGCGCTCGCTCGTTCGCGGGATCACGCGCAAAGTGTTGGATGTCGAGGATCACGGTCCCCCGCAGGATCAGATGCATCTCTTGAATCATTTCCTTTCCCGCCACAAGTTCGAATTGAACACGACCTCCATTCAGGATTTGATACAATCCATGAAAAAGAAGCACCTCGTGGATTCCATCTGCATCTGCTCCCCGAATGGAAGTATCGTGATTTCCACGGATGGGAATGATTTCTCCGAGGCCATCATTGGTTCGGCAATGTTCAATTACATCCGGACCGAGCTTCCTGAATCCGAGACCATTCTCATCAAGGATAAGGAGAATTGGTTCATGGTCTTCCCGCACAATGGGAAGATATACATCGTCCGGGCCGCCTCGGACATGGCCCGGGTGGAATTGCAGGCATTGGCGAAAGAGATTGAATCCTTCCTCAAGGCGCATGGGGAGTAGGATGCGCGTGTCCTCCCATCCTGCCTATTTTTCTCTTCCTGGACTAATTCAAAAAATAGATGAACCGTTTCGTTCGTCGTGCATGCGCATCCTGACTGAAAATGCGGTGTTGTTCTCCAACACCCCTGCGGCGATTCACAATCATCAAACCTGGAATGGGGGATACCTGGATCATTTGCAGGAAATAATGAATCTGGCGATTGTTTTGTACGATTCCCTTGCCTCGCTTCGTCCTCTTCCCTTTTCGCTTTCGGATGCCTTGATGGTTCTTTTTCTCCATGACATTGAGAAGCCATGGAAGTATGAACTGGATTCGAAGGGCGCCCTTCAAATCAAAGAGTCCATGCGTGGTCACGCGGCTCAAGAGGCTTTTTGGCGAAAGATGCTTCCCGAGTATGGGGTTGTTTTTACTCCTGAACAGGAGAATGCCATGGTGTACGTGGAAGGGGAAAATGCGCAATATGCCCCGGGTCGTCGAACGCAGGGTCCCTTGGCCGCCTTTTGCCATTTGTGTGATACGACGAGTGCGCGGATATGGTTTGAGTATCCCCTCGCGAAGCAGGACCCCTGGATTGGGGCGGATCGGAATAACCCCGAATAGCTCACAGGCCTCCCACGCGTTGATTTAAATGCCTAAACCCCTTCTATGGGTATTATTCCGTCCATTCGGGAGTGAAAAACATGGGTCGAAGTATCACGATTGTTTCCGGGAAGGGGGGAGTAGGCAAGTCGCTCGCCTTCGACGAGTACATCAGTCTTCCCAACGGAAGCATTGTTCAAATTGGCCCTTATATCGATGAACTCATTTCCAGAAGCCCCCAATCGGTGAAGAAAGTCATTTACCAACTGACCGATGGTTCCGAGGAAACGTTTGAAGTAATCGAACCGGCTGCCGGTTTTGAGTTGGACTCATTCTTGTTCTCGCAGCAAAATCAACAATTGGTGCACGTTCAAAAGAAACCCGTCTCGTTGATGCGCAAACCGGCGCCCAACGAGCTCCTAAAAATTAGTTGCTCTTCGGGAGATATTTCAGTAACCCCGGAGCACGCGTTTATTGTCATGCGCGAAGGTCAATTGCAGAAAGTCCGCGCGGACGAACTCGTTGCAAAGAAAGACTACGTGCTCTTATATAAGAATTTCAAAAATATCGAAAAAGAAGAAAATGTTCCAACTCCTGTCGCTTCTTGGTTGGGGTATGTTATTGGCGACGGCCACATGAGCGATTATCGTGTGGGAGTGTATAATTCTCCCGGAAAATTGCTTCCTCTTATTCGTAAATCATTCATGGACGTGTTTGGAGAATACCATGAAGTGGTCTCGCGCGGATTGCATGGAATTCATATCTATAAACAGGGAAAGATAAAAGCCATTTTTGAAAAATACGGGGTGAAGCAAGCTCTGTCCGGTGAAAAGGAAATCCCGACGTCATTATTTGACTCCAATAATGTTTCTCTTTCCGCATTCCTTCGAGCTCTTTTCGATTGTGATGGAACGGTGAACATTGAACGAAAGGAGGTGGAATATGATTCGAAATCAAAAAAGCTTGTATTCCAGGTCGCCTCTCTTCTCCGAACCCGTTTTGGGATTTCCTCTCAAATACATCTTACCTATAAAAGAGCCACGAATAGTAAAATGAAAGAGAAAGCCCCCTATTGGAGATTATACATTACGGGGGAAAGCGCCCGAAAGTTTGGCCAACTTATTGGATTTAATCACGTTGAAAAGGCGCGACGCTTGTATGCCAATTTTTCGAATAATAGAAAAATGAACACAAACATTGAAGTTTTTCCTGTCGGAAAGATTCTCAAAAAGATTCGCCAGGATTCAAATTTGACCGCTCTCCAAATTGCCAAAAAATTAGGCTGTACCAAACAAATGGTGTATGAATACGAATGGGAGTATTATGGTCTATCTCGAGAAACAGTGCAAAAATATCTGAATCTATATTCTCAAATGAATGTTTCTCATCCCCAGCTTTCTTGGTTGCGGCAAATGCTAGAAGGGACCATTGAATTCCGTCGCGTGGATGAAACAAAGAAGATTTCCTATGATTGGCCCCATGTGTATGATTTCCAAGTGGCTGAAAACGGGGGACATTTCGTCCATTCTACTGGAATCATTATTTCAAATACATCCATCACGGCCAACCTGGGTATCGCCATGGCCCAGCGCGGGGTATCCGTGTGTTTAGTGGATGCGGACATCGCCATGGCGAATCTCTCCTTGTTATTGGGCATGCAGTCTTCTCCCATCACCCTTCACGATGTGCTGTTAGGCGAGGCGGGTGTGCAGGATGCCATTTATGATGGTCCCAATGGGCTGAAGCTCATTCCTTCCGGTTTGAGCTTGGAAAATTATCGCAGGGTGGATGCCGACCGATTGGCTTCCGTCATCAAAGCTATCCAGCACAAGTTCGATTTTGTCTTATTGGATGGTCCGGCCGGGATTGAAAAGTCCGTGCTGGCCTCCATCGCGGCCACGGAGGAATGCCTGCTCATCGCCACGCCCGATTCTCCTTCCATTGCGGATGTGTTGAAAACAAAAATCGTGGCGCAGCGTTTGGGAAGCAAGCCTCTGGGCGTGGTATTGAACATGGTGCATTTTGAGAAGGGGGAGATTTCCAAGGAAGAAGTTTCTCGCATGATGGAACTTCCCGTGTATGCCGCGGTCCCCTATGATGACGAGATGCGCCACTCCTTCCAGCGGGATAAGGCATTGCCCGTCATGCTTCGTAACTCTCAGGCCAAGTCCTCGATTGAGATTCAACGCCTCGCGGCCCGCTTGGCGGGGCTTCCCGTGCAAGCGGAGGAGAAGCACCCTCGCGGTCTTTTCGCGGGAATCATGGGTTTCTTCGCCCGACTATTCGGCGGGGGCCATTCCAAGGGAGCGGGTGTGGAAGAGGTTCGGATATAGTATCATTTTTTTTGGGGTATTCCAAAAAAGGAGCAACAACCTATGAATAACGCCACGATCCAAGCATCCCGTCCCTTCGACTGGTTGAGTGAGAGCCTCAACAAGAATGTCCTGGTCGAACTCAAAGGCAGCATGTCCGTGCGGGGCACCCTGAAAGCATTTGATGTGCATATGAATGTCGTCCTCGAGGATGCGGAATCGCTCGAGAATGGGAATCCCAAGACCAAATACGGGAAAGTCCTGTTGCGCGGGGATAATATTCTGCTGATTTCACCGTAGTTTCTTTTTTTCTGAAAGTGGACGCTGGGGGATTTGAACCCCCAACCTCTTCCATGCCATGGAAGCGCGCTACCGTTGCGCCAAGCGCCCGACCTTTTTCCCTTGCGGGTAACCAAGCAAAAGCTCGCGCTTTTGCTGGCCACGTAAAGCCAACCGGCTTTACATGGAAGCTCGACCAAAAAGGCGTGTAAGGGCACCTGCGGTGCCCAGACTGCTTTTGGGTTGACTACTAGGAAGTGCGGTTCAGAATCTTTATAAAACGGCTTTTTGTCGAGGGGCTGTTCGTCAACAAGGGAGTGGAGGAATCGTCCCTTTACGGTCTTCCTAAAGTTTTAGGTGAAGCTTTCCTGAAATAGTCCATATAACCATCCCCGGGGCAGGGGTGTATCGGTATCACCCATTATGGGCGATCGGCCGATAGGTCGTTTCTGCTCGGGAGGTGGGATTCCATGAATACTACTCAAGGTCTATTATCCGTCCTCGCGGTCGGATTCGCGGCCCTCCTTTTTGGAGGATTTGTGGCGGCATCCGATATTGGATTGCGTCTCGAATCCCCTACTGTTTCGGGGATTTTAGGGGCGGAAGGGAAAGGGTCTCCTTCCCTGAAGATCCTTTCGTCCAGCGATACTATCGTCGCGCTCGATGCGCGCGGAGTGGCGAGAACGCGCATTTCCAATCTCGTCGAGATTCAGGATGTCACGCGGGCACGCATGGGGGAATTAGATGAATCCCAGCGCATCCGTTTTCGTTCCTCAATCGCGGACGTGCGTTTGGCTATTGCAGAATACAAGAAAGACATGTCCCGGGATGATTTCAAGGGTTTCTCCGTGAAGCGCCTATTGGGTGCCAGCGGTCTCTCGGATGAAGAGAAGCGGGACCTGTATGTGACCTACCTTGCTGTCAAGTCCTCCACGGATGCCCATCGGTATAGTTTCACCCTCTCGGCCCCTGCGGATGATTTTGTGGCGGTGGGGAAGTTTTCGGCCAGCGGAACCGGGGATGACATGGGCGGGACCCTCGTGGGTTTTTCGAGTATTTCCCAGAAACGCTTCTTCGGCATCTGGGGCCATGGCTTCATTGTTGGGGTCTCGGATGGAAGGGTCTTTTGGGGATCCTATTGGGTGGATTCCTCCAATGATGGGGGATCGGCTCGATTTGAATTGCATAATTTTGGGAGTGAAGACGTGATCACAGGGGATTATTTCATCTATTGATCGCGCTTCCCATCCTTCCTGGGGTGGAATAGGGGGGAAATTTCCCTCCTCGGATTCCCCCTTTTTTCTTCCCAGAATTTTTTTCTCTTTTTCCTTATTTCTTTTTGGTGAACAATCCGAATCCGTTCTTGTTTTCCTTGGCGGGGGCGGCGTGGGGGATGGTCGGAGGCGCTGGGGGGGCGGGTCGTGCTTGTTCCATTTGTACCTTCCATTGGGTGATGAGTTCGGACAATTGGGTCACGACGATATCCACTTGTTTGGTGCGTGATTCGAGGAGGCTCATTTTCTGATCGGCCTTTCCTTCGAAATCCGAGAGTTTTTCCTTGAAGCTCTTTACTTGGTCTTCTCGTTCCATGTTGGCTTTTTTGATGGTCTCAATCAGCTGTTTGGTATACGCATCCACATTCTGGAGCTTGGTCTCGGCCTCCACAATCTTCTGTCCCAATTCCCTCTGCGAGGAGGCCATATTCGCCGATTGCTCTTCGACCTTCTTGAAGAAGTCCTTCTCTTTGCTCGCGGCGATGGTTTCCATCTTGGTGTTCACAATCTTGTCCACGTCCAGCATTTTTCGGTCGAATTCCTGATCGATGTCAGTGGATTTCTTGGCGAGCATTCCTTCCAGTTCCCCTTTCGTCTTCTTCATCTCTGCATTCATGCGCATGAATTCCTGCATGGTGGATTGGATGTCCTGCGATGCGAGGTCGGCTCCTAGTTTTTTGAGTTGGACGATCTCGTCGCGTATTTCCTGTCGGAGGTCCTTGACTTTTCCCTCGAGTATGGCGTTCGCCTGCGTCTCCATCTGGTCGGATAATCCTTGCGTAATCTTCTGTTCGATCTCTAATGTCTTCGTGGCGCGTTGTTCTACTTCCCCCACGCGTTCGTCGGTCTTGTTCACGAGCTCGTTGACTTTTTCTTCAAGCTTTTCAAGTTTTTGGGACGCGTCATCCATGATCATGCGTCTCGTCTCGTCGAGCTGGGTGGTTTTTCCATTGATATCTTCCATGAGCTCGGTCACGGCCATCTTTTGTCCTTTGATGCGCTGGAGGTCTTCCTGCGTGGCCGTGTTGAGTCGGCGTATCTCTTCTATTTTCTGGTTGAGTATCTCATCCATGTCCTTCACTTTGGCGTCCATCTGGGCGTCCATCTTGAACCGGAATAGTTCGCGTTGGGCATCGAATAGGGCTTCGAGTTTTTTTTGCATGACCTGATAGTGCTCACTCACCTTCGTCTCGAGCACGTCATCGATCTCTTTCTTGAGTTTCTCCATCTGGGCGAGCTTGCTGTCCACCGTCTGGAGGATTCCTTTTTCCCATAGCTTGGCGATGGACGTGTCGGGGGTGGGAGGATTTGGATTTGTTGCCGGGATTGGTTGGGGGGGGTTTGGTACCGTGATAGTCTGTGTCCGGGCAGGTCGGGCGGTGGGAGCATCCATTCCCGGTAATTCAGACGGATGTATTTCCTTGCTCGTGGCCTGCCGCACCCATCGTTCTGCCTGCGTGCGGGGGATGTTCATTCCTTCGAGTTCATTCAATAGTTCTTCGTCATCCAATCCCATCTCTCTCAATTTTCGAATGTTGGCGAGGATGGCGTCCTGGTTGGGCATATAGTGAACGGGGGGACCTGGAATAAAAGAGCGATGTGTTTTTCTGGGGGGAATGGATGGGGTTGCTTAATCCTTGGGTTCATTTTCCGCTAAAAATGCTCTCCATACAGCGAGTTTTCTTTTCACACCCGTCAGGGCGTTATTCATACTTTTTAGGCTGCTTTTCCTAATTGGTTGGCCTTCCCTTTCGAGCCGAGTGTAGTTTTGGATTAGATCGATTAATTCTTTTTCTCTCTGCTCCAATCCCTGAATGATTTGTTTAGCCTTTTTCCTGTTCGTTTCCAATTGGACGGCTATTCTCTTCTTCCGTCGTCGTATCTCGTACTCTTTCCGTGTTCGTTGGGGTCCCCTTCTTTTTCGTCCACTCATGGTTTGCCCTTCCTATTCTATATTTTTTTCACCCATCGAATTCGAATCCACGATCGTTCAGGTATCGGTTGATGTTGGTTAGTTTCGCATATAGCATTTTCCAATGGCTCGTGAGGCGTTCCTTCTCCTCCATCCCTTCTGGGGTAGTGGGGTTTCCAATCCTTCCTAGTTTTCGGGTGATAGGTTCTAATTCGGTTAGAATTGTTCCTCTTTCCCTAATCCTTTCCCTTATTGCCTTATTCCGTTCCCTTGCTGTCTTACTAAACGCCTCGGACCGTTTTCGGTCGGCGCCGCCCCACTTTCCTCTCTTGCCCGGTCGTTGTCCCATTTCCGACCCATGTTCTTCTCGCTTAATATTTTTTTCCTCTGGGAAAGCACTTTTTCCCATTTCCAAGTAGCCCCGGGCAAAGGGTCGCGCCGTTTTCGTCCGGCGGTGTCGATGGACTACTTTGGCATGGTCTTCGACCATGCAGTAGGCCTGATTGAAAAGTAGCCCCGGGCAGAGTCGAACTGCCCCCTCCACCATGTCAAGGTGGCATCCTAGCCGATAGACAACGGGGCCGGTATGTTTCTATTTTATGATATTTCATTTATCTGGGCATCGTTCCCGATGCCCTTATTTCGGTCCCGCCGATCGGAAGCGGCGATACGACAACGGGGCCGGCTTTGATTATGGGGAACGGAATGCATTTAATCGTAGGCTTTGCGAGTGGTTTGGTCTATCGTCCGTTACCATTCAGGATGGGCAGTCCCTTCATTGTATCCTTTTTTCCCATGGCGTTGATTTGCAGGGGGGTCATTCCGGGGGCGGTGGGTGCGGCGCGTATCCTTTCTTCGTACACGCACGCTTGGCAGGTGGATTGTGAGCTCAGGTCTCCGCATCGGTGGCATAGTTGAAGGTTCCCTTCCTCCCCTATTCCTTCCAGGAGGGGCTTCATTTTGAGGTAGGATCGAATAATGGAGAACCGGGTCCCGGGTTTCTTCATTTCCATCTCATCCATCATGCGCCGGTAGATGTTTCGATCCGCGCCGTGCGAGAATGGACAGCACGCGTCGGAGTAGTGGGGGTATCCCTTGACTTGGGCGAATAATTCCACTTCTTCTTCGGGGGAATTGTATAAGGGTTTGACGCGCGGGACCCATTCCTTGAGTTTGCGTGTCTCCACTTTCGGCCCCATGCGTGCGAATTTTTCCATCCGGTCGTTGAAGAAGTTCATGCACAGGCTCTGCGTCTCATCATCCAGGTTGTGTCCCGTGACCAGTTTGTCGGCGCCCATTTCTCGTGCGGCGGCGTTGAGGTATTTTCTCCGGAACACGCCGCAGAACGTGCAGGAGTTCTCTTTCCATTTGTTTTCGTGGGTTTTTTGCACGATCTCCTGCATGGTGCTCCCTATTTCCTCTTTGAGTTTGACTATTTTGTATTCGATGCCCAATTGTTCGTAGTTCTTCACGGCTTCCGTAATGGCGAGGTTGCGGTATCCATCAATTCCTTCATCAATCGATATTCCCACAATGGTGTTCCGGGGCATGATTTTCCGCACGAGGTTCAGGGCGACCACCGAGTCCTTTCCCCCGGATACGGCCACGGCAATCGTGTCAGTATCATCAAATAATCGGTGCGTGCGCGTGAATCCCCGGACGCGGTGCTCGAAATGGTACTCGAAATGCTCCTGACACAGGGAATGGGGTCCATACGTCAATCGGATGATGGATTCCTTTCCGCATCGCTCACAATTCATGAATGACCTTTCCCTTCATGCGCCTTAAAAACCAGTTCCGCTTGCCGTGGGGACGGAGGAGTGGAATTAATATACCCCTTCTTCTCCTTCCCTGCATGATGTCTCCTATCTCATCCAACCCAAAAATAGATTCTCGGGGAAGCGCTTCCCTTTCCTCCATTCCTTCCGCGGGGTGGATTGCATTGCTCGTGGTGGGAATTGCGCTCATTGTATTATTCTCCACTTCCACTCCGGCCCCCGTTCCTGTTTCGAATCCCGTCGTTCCGCTTCCCCCTGCCAGCGCGGTTCCCACTCCCCCGGCGGACGCGGCTCCTATCCTTCCTTCCGATTTGTATGTGTTGAGCCTCTCTCCCGGTTCTCCCTTGGCCGGGAATGATGTCACGCTCACGGGGATGGTGAAGTCCGGGTATGAGAATGTGCCGGGTGTCTTTCCGTTTGAATTGGGTGCGCGACAGTTTGGTAATTGGCAGACCGTTTCCTGCGATGCGTCTCCGTGTACATTAGTGATTTCGAGCGTCTCCACCGGGACCCTCGAATACCGTGCCATTCGTTTCGTGGAAGAGGGGGGTTCCCTCATTGAGTTTTTGGACGGTCAGTATTCCGTCGATGTTGCTTCCACCGGGACCACGGGCGACACGCTCGGTCCTAAAGTGGTCGTATTTTTTGATCCCGCCAAGCCCAAGGCGGGAGGGGATGTGGAGGTCACTTCGTCCGTGGAGGATATTTCTTCCCTCGACAAGGTCGAGATTTACGTGAATGGGACCCTCGAGAAAACGTGTCCGCAGAAAGTCAAGATTGCCCACTGCAAGGTCATCCTGGAGGATTTGGACGCAGGCACGTATACGTATTACTCCAAGGCCTGGGACTCGTTTGGAAACCTTACTACTTCTCCCGAATCCTCCTTTGTGGTAGAAGTCGAGTGAATGCGGGGGCATTCCTTTCCCCCCTATTCTCTTCAATTCCGCTGGAAAAGGTCATTTTAAAAGCGTTTCTCGGGCCCTTTCCATTATGACATTTGCCAAGCGGATCCAGGAAACCATCCAAAAGGAATGGTCTCGCGCCCCCGCCGTGGAGGGGGGAATCGATTACGGTCTCCAATTCCGTTCTCGTATGATGGATTATCGTTCGGTTTCAGAGGCCGTGATTAAGGTCGAGAAGCCCTTCAACGTGTCCCGTGCCCGCGCATTGGGATACAAGGCCAAGCCGGGCATTGCCGTTGCGCGTGTGCGTATTCGGAGGGGCGGTGGATTGTTTTTGCGTGCGCGCCGGGCCCGTAAGCCCAAGCGGATGGGTATCCATTCCATGACGCGGAAGAAGGGTATCCAGGTCATGGCCGAAGAACGGGCCCAGCGGAAGTTCCCCAACATGGAAGTATTGAACTCCTACAAGGTGGGCGTGGACGGAAAGAATCATTATTTTGAAGTCATCCTCGTGGATCCCCGGAGTCCTTCTATTCTGGCGGACAAGGACATGAAGTGGATCGCCGAACCCCAGCATGGGGGACGGGTTTTCCGCGGAAAAACCTCTGCCGGGCGAAAGAGCCGCGGTTTAGGGAACCCGGCCGGTGCTCGCGGAACCGAAAAGATTCGCCCCACCGCTAAATCCAATCGCAGCCGGGCGAAGTAATTCGCCACCTCATTTCTTTTTTTCTCTCTGCATAGAATAATATAGCGGAAAACCGTTTTCAGGGAATGCCTCGCAAAAGTCGTGCTCGTCCGAAGAAAGCCCCTCCCCGCGAGCCGAAGTCGGTGGTTCCGCCCAATGAAGGGTGGAGAATCACTTCAGATTTTGAACGTGAGGCGATGCTGTGGTATGCCCGGTCAGGTGTGGCAGGCAGACAAGTATTCGTTCAGGCTTTTTGGGAGAGGGCCAAACCCTTTTTCCGTGATCGTGCACATTTCGAACAGTGGGTTCAAATCAACCTCAGAAGCAGATCACCGGATGAGTTGAGAGCATTGCGCTCGGCAAGTTCGCAAGCGGCACCTTCCTCTTCAGAGCCGCCATCTGTAAAACCATCGACCAAGGCGGGTTCCAGAAAAGGCCAGGAGCAAGGTCCCAAAGAGTCTGAAAAAGGTTCCCGCCCAACCCCTGCGAGAGTCGCTTCTTCTTTAGCGAGATGGACAAGGGCAGATCCCTATCAACTTTTGGCAAATTCATTCAGTCCCGCCGAAAGGGATAGCCTGCGTGTGCTGGGTTCAAACAATCTTTCCGCGGTAGAATTGTCTATTCTTACTGATTTTCTTCGTGGAAAAGGAATGCTCGCTATTACCCAACGGGTAGGCCTAATGTTTCCGAAACTCTCAATAAATGTTCAAACAACAGAGAATGGGGTGGTGAATATTCTGCAAACTCTCATTCGAACTGCGGAGATTTATAGCCAGCCCGGGATGGCCGAACTAGTTGGAACCCCGCACAATCCCGCGACAAAAAAATATATCACTAGAAAACCATTGGGCATTTTCTTTTTCGGACAGGATGTACGGGGACCGAACTCCAATCCCGGCAAGCCCAAGCATTGATTTCTTTCCGTTCTATCTTTAGGGTCGGGGCTTCTCCCACCGTCACTTCCTTATAGGGGTTCCTGGTTTGGATTGGTATGGATTTCATTTATCCTTCCGCGGTGTCCGGGAGGGAGTCGCCGTCGTTCATCCTGCATGATTCCTTGGCCCAGTTTTCCACCACTTCCTTTCCCACCCACACGCGGGGGGTCTTTCTTCCTTCCTTGGATCGGGCCGAGGTCCAGCGGTGTGTCTCTCAAAAGGTTCCGTGCATGGTTTCTTTGCATTCCTTGTCGAATGCGTCCGAATCCTTGAAGGTCTCCGGTCTGCGTTTCGTTCATCTCGATTTGAATGGTCCTCCTTTGATTGATTATGCGTGGATGTCCGGTGCCCATGATGCAGGATTAGAAGTCGTGTTCTCTCTCCCTGATTTGCGGGAGTCGTTTCATCGGAAGCACGTGAATGGTTTTCAGGAGTATCGGAAGATCTCCCGATTATTGTCCAAGACACGCATCCCCTTGCACGTGGCGAGTTTTGCGCGGGTCGCGGAGGAGGTTCTTTCTCTTCCGGAGCAGCGTGCGTGGTATTCCTATTTGGGGTATGGTCCCGCGGGGGATTTCGTATGAAGAATGTCAAGAAGCATGTTTCCACGCTCCCTCTTTCTCTGCGCGGGAAAAAGAGGTATGTTCTTTTTCGCATCGCTCCTGGTGAGAAATTGGACAAGTCGTCGGTGGAAAAGGGATTGTTTCATCATTTCCTTCTTTCCTTTGGGGTATTGGGCCTCCCCCTCCTTCGGTACCGGTTCATTTCCTATAATGCTTCGAATGGTCGGGGTGTTTTTCGCGTGGCCCATATCAAGGCTGCCGAATCCATAGTTTCTCTTTCATTGGTGGATTCCCTCCATTCGCTGCCAGTATCCATCCGTTCCCTCCGCGTCTCGGGTTCCCTCAAGTCCCTTCGTCCCTTATTTCTCCAAAAACAATGAGGGGGTCCCCGGACGCTTATTTATAAAGTATTCCCGCCTCTTACTCGTGCGGATTTGCAACGATTATCGCGGTTTTCCGTTACCAGTGTTTGGGGAGTGTGATACCTAATGTATCCCGGTTCGGCCAAGAGTGCAGCATACGATCGATCAGCCACCATGTTTAGCCCGGATGGGCGCTTATACCAAGTGGAGTATGCCTCCAAGATCGTCCAGCAGGGCACCACGGGTGCGGCCTGTATTTACAGGAATGGGGTTGTTTTTGGGGCGGATAAGAATATTACGAGTAAGCTCATGCTCCCCGATTCGGTGGAGAAATTGTTCAAAGTGGATGATCATATCGGCGCGGTCTCTGCCGGTTTGGTAGGGGATGCTCGCCGCCTCATTCAGGGGGCGCGGGCCAAGGCGCAGGAAAATATCATGTATTACGATGAGCCCATTCACGTGGAGACGTTGGCCAAAGATATTTCGGGCAACATGCAGGTCGTGACCCAGTATGGGGGCATGCGTCCCTTTGGTGTTTCTTTCATTTTGGGTGGCGTGGATGAGACGGGTCCCCGTCTCTTTGAGACCGAGCCCTCCGGGGCATTAGCCGAGTATGTGGCGGTGGCCGTGGGTCAGGGCCGGAAGGAGGCCATGGAGCATTTCGAGAAGAATTTCCAGTCCAATTTTTCCCGTGAGCAGGCCGTCAAGTTGGTGTTTGGGGCCTTGGAGCAAGGTCTTCCCAAGAATCAGCGTCTGAGTTTGGATCGGGTGGATTTTGGGTATGTGGATAAGGACAAGCCCTTTGCTCGAATGGATAAGAATGAGTTGAAAGCCGTGGTATCGGGAAAGGCCTCGGCGAGCGATTCTAAGTAGGGTAGAGTGGATCGTCCATGATGGACGCGGGGGAGTTTTTCCCCTCATGAGTGCGCGGGGAGGATGATTTCCCCGCGGGAAGGGTTGTGAAGGATATGGTAAAATTGGAAGATGCGGTAGTGGCCCGTTATTCGAAGGATGGGTTGTCATTTGAGATTCTCGTGGATCCCGATTTGGCATTGAAGATGAAGCGGGGCCATTCCGTGAGCCTGGATGATTTGGTGGCCACCGACACCATCTATTCGGATGCCAAGAAGGGAGATGAGTCCCCGGAGTCGGATATTCAGCGCGTCTTCGGCACCCTGGACATTCGGGAGATCGCCCCCATTATTGTGAAGGAGGGAGAGGTCCACCTCACCACCGCACAACGAAAGGAGCTGCGGGAGGAGAAGCGCAAGGCCATCATCGATTTCATTTCCCGCAATGCCATGAACCCCCAGACCGGGACCCCCCACCCCCCCGTGCGGATCGAAAATGCCCTTTCCGAGCTCAAGGTCCAATTCGACGAGTTCAGGGACGTGGCCTCCCAGGTGAATGATATTCTGCCCAAGCTCAGGCGATTATTGCCCATTTCCATGGAAAAGGTCCAGGTTGCGGTGCGAGTACCCCCTTCTTTCGCCTCTCCGGCTTTAAACGTGTTGCATGGATATGACATGAAGAAGCAGGAGTGGCAGGGCGATGGGTCCCTGATCGCGGTCATTGAGATCCCGGGTGGGATGCAGCAGGAATTGTTCGACCGCCTGAACCGCCTATCCCACGGCCAGATCACGACCAAACGGTTGGATACGCCGATGGTGTGATGGACAGCGGGAAGTTTAATGCTTTACCAAAAGGAGTGAGAAAAACACATGACGAAAGAGATCGTGGTGCCGGGCGAATTGCTGAGCACCGAAAACAAACAGTTGGGCTCGCATACGTTTGCAGTCGGAGAAAGTATTTTCGCGGATTGTTTAGGTATCCGCAATGAGTCGGATGACCGGTTGTCCGTTGTTCCCTTGCGTGGGAAATATGTTCCGTTGGCGGATGATGTTATCATTGGCGTCGTCAAGAATGAGAAGTTCGCCGGATACGATGTGGAAATTAATTCCTTCTACGCTTCCTTCGTGAACAAGCAGGATCTTCGAACCCCCTTGAAGGTGGGTTCCATCATCTCCGCGAAGATTGTGAAGGTGAATGAGTTGAATGAAGCGGACATCGGTATGGTTCGCCCCCTCACGGATGGGGATATTGTTTCCGTGACCGCGGTCAAGGTTCCTCGGGTTATTGGGAAGAATGCTTCCATGCTCAATGCCATCCGCAATGGCACAGGCTCCAGCGTCATGGTGGGGCGCAACGGCCTCGTCTGGGTCAGCGGGGGAAACACCCGCTTGGCCATGGATGCCATCCAACGGATTGAGGAGTTCTCGCACGTGGAGAACTTGACGCATGATATTCAATCCTTCCTCGCCGCCAAGAGCGGGCAAGGCATGCCGGACACGCAGGGTCCGGGGAATGAAGAAGCATTTGGGTCGGATGACCAAGGATTCAGCGGCGGTCGCGGTGGATTTGGCGGCCGTGGTCGCGGGGGATTTAGTGGGGGTCGCGGTGGATTTGGCGGCAACCGGGATCGTGGGGATTTCCGTCCCCGTCCCAGTATGGGGGGTTCTCGCGACCGTGGGTTCGGTTCCGGTTCAGGTTCCGGATATAGTGGAAACAGGGAACGTAGTTTCGGTGGAAACCGAGATCGGGGTCCCCCTTCGGGTGGGGATCGCTCCCCGGGTGGTTTTCGTCCCCGCTTCAACGATCGGCGATTAAGTGGGGGAAATAGGGAGATGGATAATTTTCGTCCCAATCGGAGCTTTGGGGCCCAATACGAGAGCCCTTCCTCCGAGGGATATGCCCCTTCTCCCCCGCGAATGGGTCCCCGGGATCGAGGGATGGGGGATCGCGGGAATGATCGGGGTTTCGACCGCCGGAAGCGTTTTCCCCCGCGGGAGAATGTGCGAGGGGATGAGGATCCCTCCTTCGAGTAAGCCGAATGGGCGCTGCGCGATGGCAAATTAATCGCTTGATAAAAAAAAACAAAAATGGAAACACGAACTGGGTGAATGAAAACATGGCTAAAGAAAAAGATACCAAAATGGAAACCAAGACCAAGAAGTCGTCCAAGGGCGACGAGAAACTTTATTGGGTCGATGCCAAAGGAAAGCGGGTCGACGGGCGGGGAGTGACGGATTTGCGTCCCATCAAATACAGGCCGGCATCCTTCCCAATGCGGATGGTTCCTGCTACCTCGAGTGGGGCCAGAATAAAGTGCTGGTCTCCGTGAACGGTCCTCGGGAAGTATTGCCCAAGCACCAGGCGAATCCGTATCGGGCCATCGTCCGGTACACCTACCGGATGGCCGCTTTTTCCGTGACGGAGCGCAAGAATCCCCGTCCGGGCAGGAGAGAGATGGAGATATCCAAGGTCTCCGGGGAGGCATTGGAGCGCGCTATCTTCCTCGAACGATTTCCCAATACCGCTATTGATGTTTTCGTGGAAGTCTTAGACTCAAATGCGGGAACACGCATCGCATGCCTCACGGCCGCCGCGGTGGCGGTGGCGGATGCGGGCATTCCCATGCGGGATTTAGTGACCGGAATCACGGTGGGTCGTTCCGACGGACACCACCTCGTGGATTTGAACAAGCACGAGGAGGATGCCGATGATGCCGTGGATATGGCCGTGGCCTTCCTTCCCAATTCCAAGGAAGTGGTGCTCCTCCAGATGGATGGGGAAATATCCTCGGAGGATTACTCCAAGCTCATGCAGGCCGCCATGGAAAACATTGAGAAGGTCTACGCGCTCCAGACGAAGGCCCTCAAGGATTCCGTGGAGCAGAAACGACCGGATGTCGTGGAGGGAATGGAGCAATACTTGAACACCCCTCCTGCGGATCATTCCAGTGATGCCCATCCCAAGGGGGAGCCCGTCTCCCTCAAGGAGAAGGATCCCTTTTCCTTTGGGGAATCGGATTACTCGGAAGCCGAGGAAGAGAACACCGATGCCGAACACGAAGCGTTCGACGCGGGAAAGGAATAGGGGGAATGGATCATGACACAATTGGATATACTCACAGAGTTGCAGCGCAACAAGGTTTTAGAGTCCCTTGGAAAAGGGAAGCGGGTGTCCGGCCGGGCATTTGATGAATACCGTAAGATTGAGGTATTGACGAATGTCAGCGAGAACGCCAATGGGAGCGCGCGAATTCGATTAGGAAAGACGGATGTCATCGCGGGGACCAAATTTGGAATTGGGGAACCGTATCCCGATACTCCCGATGAAGGAAGTATTTCCGTTGGGGCCGAGATGACCCCGCTTGCTTCCCCATTGAATGAAGTGGGCCCCCCCTCCCCCACGGAAGTGGAGCTTTCCCGCGTCGTGGATCGGTGCATCCGCGAGAGTCACTGCGTGGATGTTTCTTCCCTCTGCCTCGTGCCGGGAGAAAAGGTCCTCTCCCTCTTCATCGACATTTACGCGTTGAATGATGATGGAAATCTCCTGGACGCTTCCTCCATGGCCTCCTTGGTGGCATTGAACCAGACGCGCCTCCCCAAAGTGGAGGATGGGAAAATAATGTATGGGGAATACGATGGAAAGATGCTCGCATTGGCGAACCAGCCCCTGCTCATCACCACCATCAAGGCCTCCAACACCCTCCTCTCGGATGTGGATCTCGGGGAAGAAAAAGCACAGTTCGCCCGCTTTTCATTCGGGAGCACCGAGAAGGGAATCATCACGGCCTTCCAGAAAGCCGGGTCGGGTTCCTTTTCAGCCAAAGAATTGGAGCAATCCATCGAGACCGGACTCAAGAATGCCAAGTCCCTGCGCAAGACCCTCAAAGTCTAATGCGTCAAAGGGCAGGGGGGCTATTTCCTCCTCCCTTTCATGAGGGGGAACGATCCCCCCTCAATGGGCAGGAACCCCTCAGGGGGAATTTTCTTCCTTTTTCCCATCCTTCTTTTCTCGAGGAGAATCCGCTTCCCCATCGGCGAGGTTTATAAGGATTTGTCGGGGGTCTTTGAGTATACCCTGGTAGTAGGGGATCGTTTTTATGGCTCAATCCAAGAAAACCAAGACCCGGCACACGGCCCGCTTCGGTGCTCGATACGGGGTGTCCGTCAAGAAAAGATACGAGACGTTTGAGGCCAAGCAGCGCGTGAAGCATACGTGTCCCAAGTGCGGCTTTCCCAAAGTCCAGCGCATCTCCACGGGAATATTCAAGTGCGCCAAGTGCCAATTGACCTATGCGGGCGGGGCCTTCTATCCCCAGACCCTCACGGGGGGAATCATCTCCAAGATGGTGGCCCAGCGCGCATTCAACACCCAATTATTGGAACAATTGGAAACCACTCCTCCCGCAGAAACGGAAGAGACTCCTGTCCCTGAGCTCTCCGATGAAGAACGCATTGAACGATTGACGCAGGAAAAGCCCGCTAAAAGGGGACGGAAGCGCACCGCCGCTCCTCCGGCGGAAACGGCTTCCGAGGATGCTCCATCCGATGATTCGGTGGGCGAGAGCGCGTGAGGGGGATGATGGTCGATGTATAAATGCAACAAGTGCCTTCAGGAATTCGATGCCCTTCCCATCGGGTTGATTCGCTGTCCCAATTGCGGAAACAAGATTTTCTACAAGACCCGCGCCCCCGTCGAGAAGCGAATTCTCGCGCGGTGAAGGGGGATTCGAGTATATGGTCTCGAAAACCTATTCTATTCTTTTTCGTTCCGTCCGTGATGCGCATGCGGCGCAGGACGCTTTGTCCCTGGAGACGGGTCAATCGTATGAAAAACGGGCCCGTACCCGTGTTCGGGTTAAAAACAATCGCCTGGTATTCACTACAGTAGGGAAGGACCCCGCGTCCCTCCGCGCCTCCGTGTCCGGGTATTCCCGTCTCGCGGAGTATTTGAAGAATATTGAAAAGGGAGCATGATTCCGCTATGGCTGATATCCGAGAAAAGATAATGGAATTCGAGAAGCAGCGGCAGCTGCTCATGAGCATGACCCACCAAAAGCAGCAATTGGAGGCCAGCGTCAACGGCCTGGGAAAGTCCCTTGAAGAATTGGACAAGACGACGGAAGAGAAAGTCTACAAGGCCGCCGGTGCCATCCTGGTATTGCGCGATGCCAAAGAAGTGAGGAAGGAATTGGAGGAATTGAAAGAGAACCAATCCCTCCGCATGAAGACCCTGGACAAGCAGGAGAAGAGTCTCGTGGACAAGCTCAATGCATTGCGTGTCGAAATTGAATCCTCCGCAGCCCCCCAGACCGTGAATCCGGGGAATACGGTTATATCCCCCAAGAAGAATTGAAGGGGCATGGAATCCCCTCTCCCCCTATTGGGGCGTTTCCGTTCTCTCATTGCGGGAAAGAAGGTCCTCTTCCTCTCGCACGTGCGACCGGACATGGACACGCTTTCTTCCGCCATGGCCCTGGCGCATTTTTTTTCCCCTGAATCCACTCCTGTTTTTGGGGTTGTCGAGCCCTTGTCTGATTTTCAGCGCGAACAAGTGCGTTTCTTTCCCATCCAACCCCGCGTCATCGATTCATTGAAGGGATTTGATGCCATTGTTTGCGTGGACTTTCGTTCTCCCGGGCAGGCGGGGCCGTTGGCCAATTCCCTGAAGTCATTTGGGGGAACAATCATCCTCGTGGATCACCATCATCCCTCCCCGGATGAGTTCTCTCGGGTGGATTTGCCCTTCATCACCCCTCAATCCGTCTCCACCACCCAGCTCGTGGCGCAGATGGGGGAGGCCATGGGGGGAACTTTTACTCCTCCCGTGTCCACGGCGCTTGCGATGGGGATGATCACGGATTCCGCGCGCTTCATGGTGGCCAATTCCCATTCTTTCCGCGTGTTCGATTTCCTCCTCACGAAGAGCGGGAGGTCCTATGATGAGATCCTCGCGCGTGCGGTTCCCGTTTCCTCCATCCATGAGCGGGTGGGGGTCTTTCACTCCATGAAGGATGCCCGCCTAATCTCCGCGGGAGATTTTCTCTTCGCCTCCATCGCCTCCCCCTCCCCCACGGGTCAGATTGCGAGCGCGCTCATTCAGATGGGGGCGGATGTCGGGATGTGCTTCTCCCACTCTCCTACTGGGATTTACGCCTCCCTCCGCGTCTCGGGAAGGGCGCACGCCGAATTGGGGTATGATGCCATGCACATCATCCTTCCCCTCGCCCATCAGCATGGGGGCACAGGCGGGGGCCATGCGCGCGCGGCCCAGATCAATCTCCCTCCTTATTTTTCGGAGCAGATGCTCGTGGATCGTTTTGCGCGGGAACTATTCATGCGGGTCAAGAAGAACCATCCCCGCGCCACGATGAAGATTCACTGATTTTTTTTGTTGGTGGAAAACCATCCAATGAAATTTAGAGTTAAACGTCCATTTTGGAATTCTTCCAATATCCTTTTGATGGCTTCACCGCATTCCTTTGGTGTGGACGAACAAGAAGTGTTGAGCGTGATTGGAAATCGTCGTTGGAGCACGATCTTGGAATTCATGCGCGGTCAGACAGTTGGGCTGAACAAAGATGGTTCCACGAACGATTATGATCAGGATGTTTGGAATTTTGCACAAAAGCCCAACGATTGTTTTTTTGATTAATCGTTTTATCTTCCGCAGGACTCATCATTTTATTAGTGGATAACCGTATTGTTGCGTGGGTGAAACGGAAAAAAGGGCTTGTCCTACTTTTCGTACATCCATTTCCATGCCGGTTCGATGTATATTGTTTTGCCTTGGGTTTCGATGACGTCCTCTTGGTGGTGCGTGATGATGAGGCCGTTTTTGAGTTGGAGGGCCTCCAGGGCCTCGGTTAATCCATTGATTTCGCGTTCTTTGTTTTCTTCCGTGAGTTCCCAGCACACTTGAATGGCCTTCAGTGTCTTTTCTTTTTCTTTTATGACAAAATCGCATTCGTGCTTTTGTTTGAAGTAGTAGATATCCTTGTTTTTTCGTCGCAGGTGGAGGAACACGGCGTTTTCCAGCATTCTTCCCTTGTCCAATGAAAAGGAGCCGGAGTTGGCGTTGGATAACCCGTTGTCAATTGAATACACTTTTTTGGGGTTCACAACTTGTTTTTTGAGCGAATACTCGAATTTTGGAATCGTGAAAAGGAGATAACTGTCTTCAAGGTAGGAAATGAACGAAATGACGCTATTGGTTGATCCCAGCTTGAACATTTTCTTCAGGCTGGTGTATGAAAACTCTTTTCCTACATTGGTTAAAAGAAAGATGGCCATATCCCGAATGGTTTTGGCCGTACGAAGTTTGTGGCGGACCACAATGTCCCGAGCAATCAGGTCGCTTAGCAGTTCTTGCAGTGCTTCGCTTTTGTTTGTTTTTAAAAATTCTGGGAAACCTCCTTTCTGGAGATATTCATCAAACGATTGAATCGCGAGTTTCTCTTTCATGAATACTAAAAATTCGGAATAGGAGAATGGGAATAGTTCAAACCGCAGATGCCTTCCCGTCAAACGGGTTCCTAATTCTTTGCTCAATAGCGACGCATTGGACCCGGTTATGATTACGTGTTTTTTTTGTTCTAATAGGTAGCGTACGCCGAGCTCCCATTTGTCAATGTTTTGAATCTCATCAAAAAAGTAGTGATTCTGACGGCCGTATTCTTCAGTAAAAATATCATCCAACTTCAGAAAATCACTCGATTCAAATCCGGTTCCACGAGGGTCTTCAAAATTAAAGTAATAATACTGCTTGGCCTCTTTCATCAACTGCCGCAAAAGCGTGCTTTTACCGCAGCGGCGTATGCCCGATAAGACTAATGCAAACGGCAAATCAATATCGATTTTTTCCCGCAGTTCGCGCTCAATCCCTGTATCGGCAGCGGCATTGCTCGTCCGCTGAATTTGAACAATAGCACGAAGCGTCTCCTTGAGAATCATACTACTATCTACTTCCAACCCCCTATATAATAGTGTGCATTACTAATGAACAAAAGTGTTCATTATTAATGAATAAAACAGATTATTGGTATAAATCTGTTTTGCCGTGCAAAGAGAACTGAATGGATTTTGGTTGGGCAAGTATGAAGTGAATAACTATTGGATGCAATCTATAGGATATATCCCCCGGTTTCGTTCGAAGAGCAATTACTTGTGGGAAGCCATGTTCCACTCAGAGCGTTCCAGGGAATTTCAGGCGGACTTCTTGTCAGGTTCTCTTTATTTTCCAGTTCTTGTTCAGCATTTGGATGGTTAGTTTTTGGTCGGCTCGTTGATTGAAGTAGTCGCGGGCTTCTTTTCGGGAGCATGTTTCGAGGGAAACGCGCCAATTTTTTTTTCGTGATGATTTTTTGGACAGTCTTTTTGTTTTCGCATAATTCCCCGAAGTCAATCAGCATGACCTTGTTATTCAATAGTCCGAATTCGCTTCCGACCTTGCCGGATTTATCGTGCATGCCGTAGCGCCAGAGTTGAATCATGAAGTCGATGGTCGTGTTCACGAGCCTTTTCATTTCCTTCCTATTTCCCTTATCCGCGGCCGCGTTCCACGCGTCTTCCAGGGGGTATGACTCTTTTCTGGCAAATTTTTCCGTGTTCAAGAAACTCGATGTGTCCAACCATTCGGGGTGGGAGGATTCTCTTGTTCATTATTCGCAGACCAGTTTTCCATCCTTTCTTCATTTTCCCCACTCGTTTGTCCAGCGTGTTCAATTCTCCTTTGGCCTTGAGGATTTTGGCGATTTTTTTTCCGCATTTCCTTTTCCGTTTTGGGAGTTTTGATGACGTAATCCTCAAAGAATTCCACGTTGGCCTGCCACCCTCCCTTTTTTGTGTTCATTCACTACTATCACCACAAGCGGAGTAAAAAAACCAGTTGATAGAGGAGGTTGAGTTATCTCGCACTTATCATTCCACGTATATCACGTGCTTTCCCTTCTTCACCTTGGTTCGCTTGGCTTTTTTCAATAGGTAATGGATCGTGCTCTTGGCCACGCCCGTGCGTTTTTGTATTTCGCGCATGCTCAGGAAGTCTTTTCGCAATTCCACAATAGTTCGTATCGTCTCCAGGTCCATGTGCAAAGCCCTTCCCGCTCGGTGGGCGCGGACGATGGGGATGCCTTTCTTCCGGAGCATTTCCCTTGCATCCGGCCCCAGTCTTTTTTCCACGGAGGGGGATGCTCCCACTTCTAAAATAGAGGGGCAGTGGGCGAGGACTGTCTTGAGTTTCTTCCCCGAAATGGGTCGGACCAGATGGACCCGTTCGATGTCTCTGGGAATAGTAGATACGGGGGTATGGGCGCGGAGGGCGTAGAGCATGTTCTTTTCCACTCTTTACGTTTCTCACCGTAAAGTATCTTTATATATGTGGCTCCGCCTCCCTCTTCGTAACCACCCTACGTGGAATTAACCGATGGGAGAAGATGTACATATGATGAATCGAAAGCTACTGTTGATTTTTTCGCTCTTCACGCTTTTCGTGTTCATGGGCAGCATGGTCATGGCTGAATCCGGTCCGGGAAGCAATTCCGGTTCCGATGGTTCATCCCTTGATGCCGTGGAAAAGTCCTCGAACAGTGGAAAAATGGGTAAGAGTAAGATAGATTCTTTTGTGATTAAGCAATCCTTTCGTGCCCGATCCGATGATTCGGTCCGTAGTGAATTGCGCATCCGTTTCAAAAATTCGGATGTCAGCGATGACGATTTGCAGCGATTGATTATGGCGCGAATCGATGCCGCGGATTTGGAGCGATTGGACGATTCCAGTCGTGAACGCCTGCTCACCGAACTCCGTATCCGGATTAAATCGGATGAAGTGACGCGCCACCGCGAAATAGAAGTGCGTTTCAAGGAGCGCGACTTCCGCGTGACGGCCATTCGTGAGGCCAAGGGTTTGGCCAATCCTCGATTGAGCGCTGTTGCTCGATTGAAACTGCTCGAAGCCGATCTGGATGGAGAGTCGCTCCTCCGCGTCCGCGCATTGCGCGAGCGCCTCGAGGCCGCATCCGGAACTACCACTGCAACCGCGGATGAGGTAGAAGTGGAAGAAGAAATTCGCATCCGCCACCGCGATAACGCCCAGTTGCGCGGAGAGGGTTCCCTGGCCGCCGCCGAACGAATTCTTGGAAAACTCCAGGAATTCACGGACCGTATCCAGGCCAAGCTCGCCGGATCCGATGTTCCCCGCCCGCGTGCGGAGAATGTGTTGGCGCGCTTGGATGGGTTAGAATCCGATCTTGCGGATTCGATTGAATCCACGCGCACCGCATGGTCAGCCGTTCAAGAAGAGGATGCCACGCGCGAAGAGATCAAGTCCCTGCACCGGGAAATGGTCCAATTGCGTGTTCATGCCCGGCATGCCGTGAGTGCGATGCACGCCCTGATTCAGGCATTCAAGAATCGCCCGGAGGGGAACGACGATATCTCCTCCTCGGATGAAGTAGTGATTGTGGAAGTCGCCACCGTCACGGATGCCGTGATCGAGGCGGAAGTGGCCGAGGTCTTATTGGAGACGGACGACAGCGGAATAGACTCCCCTTCGGATCTTGATGATTCCGATGAGGATGGTTCCATGGAGTCCGATGATTCGGGGAATGACTCTCCTTCGGATTTAGATGATTCCGATGAAGATGAGTCTGGTGATGACAATGGGGGGGATGATCAATGAGATCCAACCTGTTTTCGGTCTTCGCGGTGCTCTCGATTGGGGTTTTGCTCCTCCTGTCGGGTTGCGTGAATCAGCAGGCCGCTCCTTCCGTGCCATCCGTTCCTTCCGAGGGGGATCTTTCCTCAGTTGATGCCGTGGATGAGTTGACGGCCGGGGACGATGTGACGGGAATCACTCCCACAGAATTGGACGAATTGCAGTCCGATTTCGATGAATTGGATTCCGAGGTCTCGGGGGTTTCCGAGACGGATATCTGAACATAGAATTCCTTGGGGGGGGGTATTTCACCCCCTTCCTTCTTTTTTTGGCATGCCAAAATAAATACCATTATATTCTCCTAATTTTTCCTCTCACTCATGGCCTCCGCTCGTCTCATTGACTACTATTCGGGCATGCCAAAAGAGACGGTCTCGGTGGCCGTTGAATCTCCCCACACGGAGTGGGAATCGAAGCTATTGCACGTGGTCCACTCCCACTGGCCCACGTCCTCATTGGAGATTGCCGAATTCCTGGGTCATTCCGTTCATACCCGAGAGGAGAAACGCCTCCTCTCCTCGCGCATCGTGTATCACATCAAAAAGCTCGTCCGGCAGCAGCGGCTCATGTCCAAGCGCTTTGGGAATGCGTTAGTGGTGTGGCCCTATGAGGTGGAAACCCTGCGCGTCATGCACGAGATGATGAAACCGGTAAAGAAAGAAGGAATGGAGTGATGGGTGTCGTTTATGGTCCTGAACAATTTTTTCGACAAGTTCATCTTCACGTCTCAACTGAAGTTCAAGGACTACAATTTTTTCGTGCTGGACATCCCTTTCGTCATCGTTCCCGTGGACATGCTCCAGGGCTTCTCAGCCATGGATGTGCCGGAAGTGAATAAGGCCGTGTATTATGCCTTCAAATCCTCCACTCAATCCCTGCTCATTCCCAAGTTCAAGGCCGGGGCCACCAAGCCCAAGTTTCTCGAGCTCTCGCAAGCATTCTTCGCCGCCTCCGGGTGGGGGCTGATGCACAACGTGGAAGTGGATGAGGTTAATCACCGGGCCATCGTGACACTGTCCTATTCCCCTATCGCCCGTTCCCTCCAGGGAAAGGTCCATCACCCTGTCGACCATTACACGCGCGCGGTCATCGCGGCGGTCTTTTCCGAATACTTCGAGACGCCCGTGGAGGCGGTGGAGAGCGAGTGTTTGGCCTTGCATCCCGGGGATTGCAGTTTCGTCATCAAGCCCCTGAATGAGTTCGATTTCACCAAAGAAGAGACGCAGCGTCAGCTGTCCTTGGATGCTCCATGATTATTCTCTATTTCACACTTTCCGGTTGATGAGATAGTGCGCGAACGCCTCGAGGATTTCTTTTGCACGCGAGGGGGGGAGTGTCGTGTCGACCGTCTTCCATGATCCTTCCACCAGTTCCTTGGCTTTGGCCCGGGCATATTCGATGCTCCCATTCTTCGTGATGATGCCGATGGCCTCGCGGATGATGGTCTCATCCGTGGGGTGGGAATTCAGAATCTCGAGGAGGCGTTTCGTGTCTGCCTCGTTTCCGTTTTTGAGGGTGTGCAATACCATGATGGTTCGTTTTCCTTCATGGATGTCTTCTCCCACTCCTTTTCCTTTGGAGAATTCTTCCCCCACGAGGTTGAGAATATCGTCTTGAATCTGGAAGGCCACTCCGATGGTTTCAGCGAATCGTCCGAGGGCATCCACTTGTTCCTCGGTTCCCTTCCCTAACACTCCTCCCATTCGTGCGGAGAGGCGGGCCAATGTCCCGGTCTTGTAGGCGCACATCTGCAGGTATTCGGCTTCCGATATGGCGTATTTTTTTCCCTTGTGCCACCAGATGTCCAACCCCTGCCCGGCGTGGCATCGCAATAATTCAAAGGTGATTAATTCGCTCAGCTTGTTCTTGACCTCTGGACTCAGGGAGGCATCCCTCCATATCATGGCGAAGGGGAAAAAATACATGGCGCTGGAGAGGTTGACGGCCACGTCCACGCCGTATATCTTGTGCACGCACGGTTTTCCGCGTCGGAGATCTGAACTGTCTTCCACATCATCCGCGACCAATGTCCCATTGTGGATGATTTCCGGGAGGGCGGTGTAATGGTAATATTTTTGGACATCTCCTCCAACCGCCTCCAAGCTCAGCAGGAAGAGGGCGGGTCTCCATCGCTTTCCCCCGCGGTCCAATAGGTCCCACATGGGGTCGACGACTCCCTTCTGGATGGATTCCACATCGTACCCATAAGAGGGTTTCCCGAACGTCTTTTCGAGCCATTGCTGGTCAATGGTATGGGGGATGAGGCTCTCGATAGTGGCATTGATCTTTTTGGATTCCTCTCCCAAATAGGCTTCAATATCAATGGTCGGTTGGTCCGTCATACGTCGTTTCTCTCCCTCAAATGACTCCCAATGGGGTTCGAGCCAAATATAAACATAGCGAAACCCTCTTCGTCAATCGTCAATTCGTGTCTCTTTTTTTGAATAGGGGTCATTTTTCCCGCTCATTACGGGGCCTCATTCCCCTCCTCCCATTCCC